>SAMEA3663297__coassemble_138_pt1 | contig 53997 bp, 40 predicted proteins | sample SAMEA3663297__metabat2_low_PE_003 | metagenome-assembled genome bin SAMEA3663297 (sample SAMEA3663297) | pig gut metagenome | biome: pig gut; feature: pig-associated habitat; material: faeces | place: China | collected 2013
GCCCACCTGTGAAGAGGAACCGGCCCCCTCGGTGGAGCTGTATGGTCTGTTTCCCCGCAGCTATCAAGGCGACAGCCGCGGAGCCGACCTATTTGCACGCTTAGGTGTACGGACCGCCTTCACCGACCGAGGTGTACGTCTCAGCAAGATGGGGGTACCCGTGGCACGGTTGGTGGAAGACCTGGTGGAGATTCCCGACCTGGCGCAAACATTCGTAGTGACCTGCTGCCTGATGAACATTCCCTTCCGCTTCACCGGGCTGCAAAGCCTCAAAATCAAAGAGACCGACCGCATACAAGCCCTCATCAACGAGTTGCACAAGTTGGGCTATGTAATCCATTCGGAGCAGGACAGCATCCTCTTCTGGAACGGTGAGCGGTGTCCGGCCGAGGCTGACCCGTTGATTGCCACCTACGAAGATCATCGTATGGCGATGGCTTTTGCACCGACCTGCCTCTGCGTGCCACACCTCCGAATCGACCATCCGGAGGTGGTATCTAAGTCATACCCTGCCTACTGGGATGACTTGCGGGCTGCCGGATTCGGTGTAACGTGCTACGAATGAGAGCGGAAAAACTTTTTCATGCAAGCATGAAAGTTCTTCTCTCAAATTACATTATCTTTGCCAACCAATAAAAAGAGAGTTAGAAAAGATATGTGGATATTGCTCATCAGTCTGTTACTCCTCGCCGTGGTAGCAGCCATAGCGGGCGTGTTGCGTAACCGCCGCCTGCAGAAACAGATGGAGAACGGCGAACTGGAGGAGTTGCCCGAAGTGAAAACGGTAGACCCGGAGTGCTGCGGACAGCATGAAGTGTGCGAACGAGAGAGCCTGCTGGCAGCAGTCAGCAAACGGATAGAGTACTACGACGACGAAGAACTGGACCGCTACATCGGCACCGCATCGGATGCCTATACGCCCGAACAGCGTGAAGAGTTCCGTGATGTGCTCTATACCATGGCCGAGACCGAGGTGGCAGGATGGGTACGCAGCCTGACCCTACGGGGCATCAACCTGCCTGATGAGCTAAAAGAGGAGGTCTACCTCATCATCGGTGAACGACGGATGGGGACACCTGCCTGAGAAACAAACCGGTAACGAATTATGGAGATACTGCAATACACATTCTTCCAACATGCGTTGTTGGGTAGCCTGCTGGCAAGCATTGTCTGCGGAATGATAGGTACCTACATCGTCACCCGCCGACTGGTGTTTATCAGCGGAGGACTAACCCATGCCTCATTCGGCGGCATCGGACTGGGACTCTATACCGGATGGCCTCCCACACTGACAGCCGGCCTCTTTGCCGTATTATCGGCCTTCGGTGTAGAATGGCTCAGCAAGCGGAAGGATATGCGTGAGGACTCGGCCATCGCAGTCTTCTGGACATTGGGTATGGCCTTGGGCATCATCTTCACCTTTCTCTCCCCCGGCTTTGCCCCCGACCTGTCAGCCTACCTCTTCGGCAACATCCTGACCATTACCTGGGAGGACATCCTCCTGCTGGGAGGCATCGCCCTGGCTACCGGACTCTTCTTTGCCCGCTACCTGCATCCCATCATCTACATCGCTTTCGACCGCGAGTATGCCCGTTCACAAGGCATTCCCGTCAGCCGCTTCGAGTACCTGCTGATGATGTTCATTGCACTGACTATCGTCGCCTGCCTGCGCATGGTAGGTATCGTGCTGGTCATCTCGCTGCTCACCATTCCCCAGATGACGGCCAATCTCTTCACCCATCGGTTTGTCCGCATCATCGGCCTCTCCATCGGCATCGGCTATATCAGTTGCCTAGGCGGGCTGTTGCTGTCGTTCTACCTGAACGTTCCTTCGGGAGCTTCCATCATCTTCTTCTCCATCCTCATCTATGCCCTCTGCAAGGCTGGCAAAAGCCTATGGAACTACCGCAGGCGGAACGAGGGTACGGAAGAAGTGAAACCTTGATGCCGAACAACTAAAATCATCAAACATACATAAGACCATGCTGGAGATTACCATTCAATCACTTGAACAGATTCAAGAAGCCGCCCATCGGTTTGTTGCCGAGATGGGCGACAACACCGTGTTTGCCTTCTACGGCAAGATGGGAGCCGGAAAAACCACTTTCATCAAAGCCCTGTGCGAAGAGCTGGGTGTAACCGATCCCATCACATCGCCCACCTTCGCCATTGTCAACGAATATCGTTCCGACTCGACGGGTGAACTGATTTACCACTTCGACTTCTACCGCATCAAGAAGTTGGAAGAGGTGTACGACATGGGGTACGAAGACTACTTCTACAGCGGTGCCCTTTGCTTCATCGAGTGGCCGGAGCTGGTGGAGGAGCTGCTTCCCGGACATACCGTACGTGTGGAGATTAAGGAACAAGAGGATGGCTCACGCCTTCTCACGATGGAAGAGATGGAATGAGCCAATACATCATTCAGGGCATCTTTGCCTTTGCCGGCATCCTCTCGGTGCTGGCTTCCCTATTGGATTGGGATTGGTTCTTCACCGCCCAGAACAGTCAGTTCATTGTCCGTAACGTAGGCCGGCGTCAGGCACGCTGGTTCTACGGCTTACTGGGTCTCCTCCTCATCGGCATGTCCCTCTTTTTCTTCCTGAACACGCCTGCCGAGGCTGCTGCCTGAAAATGAAATAATTGGCTCAAGTTTCGTATTTACATAAACAGATGTAAAACCGGGACTTGATTGAATAATAGTTAAAAAGGGAGGTACCGCATGGCGTGGTACACTCCCTTTTCGTTCAACTAAGAATGTCTAATATTGAAGTCTCACGACTTCGGGTTCAGTGTGTTCTTACTGTGCATGTATTTAGAAAATTACAATTGCCTGAAAGAATTACTGTTGCGGCAGACCGTAACCGTTCGTTACATTGCCATCAGACTGGTTGATAACCTCGAACGGCAGCGGGTGGAAATAGCGGGGAGCTGCACCGCTCTCGCCCAATCCACTCAGGATGTTACGGTCGTAGATGGTATTTTTGTTGGCCACGATGGTCACACCCCAATCGGTCTTCGTATATCCTTCGGCTTCGAGGGCAGCCGCTTCGGCACCGTTCGGGTCGATGTATTCAAAGAGACCCTTGATGGCCAGATTGTGAGCTGTACTTTTCACCTTCGAAGCGATAGAGGACAAGCTGGCATAGTCATACTGTCCGCGCCAGCCGGGATAGAGGGCGGGATCGGAAGGATCGGCATCGTAAGTCAGCGGGTTCTCCTTCTGTACCAGCTTGGTCCAGATGTAGTTGGAGATGACGCGGCCGTTTCCAAAGTCATAGTAGCCGTTGGCTTCCAAGCCGGCAATCATGGCCTTCATCTCAGCACGTACCTTCTGCGTACGTTCTGTGAACTGGCCCGAACGAATCATATCCCAACGGATATCGCCTTCGCCCAGCAGTTCCAGCTTGCGCTCGTTCCAGATAGCATTCTTCAATGCATCGCCAGAGAGTCCGCTCAGATTGTGATTGGAGTTGCCGAAAGCACGTTCGCGAAGCTGGTTGACATACGAAAGTGCCTTGCTGTCGTTCCCTAACTCGGCTTCTGCCTCAGCCAGCAGCAACATGACATCAGCCAGGTGGCAGACGCAGTAGTTCAAACCGGAGTTACGCTGCTTGGCCACATAGGGAGGATTCATACGGTTGTCATCCCACTTGTTGGTAGAGATACCGCCCAGCAGTTTGCTGCCCGGTTTGAAACTCAAGATGGCTTCGTTGCCATCACCGGTGCTACCCGTGACGGTCATGCTGGCATCCATACGGCGGTCGCCCTCCTCGTAACCGGTATAGTAGAAGGTAGGGATGATGCGGATGGCACCAAACACCTTACAAGGAGCCGCATTGCTACCGCCACCATTGGAGGGACGGCCCTGCGAATAGGGATGTTCACTCTGATTGGGAGCAACGTTACCCACTTCAAAAAGTGATTCGGGACTTACCTTCAGGTCGTGGATGTATTGCCAGTGACGCTGGAACGGATTGTTGGCATACGTACGGTCATCGTTCGTAATCAGGGCAAGCGATCCCTTCTGCTCGTTGACGGCAGCCGAGAGGTACTTCTGAGCAATCGTATAGTAGTTCTTGTAGTCGGTACGACGGGCATAGACACAGCCATTGGCTTCGGTTCCTTTCTTCTCGAACTGAACATCGCCATACAGTCCGGCCACATCCGTACGGATGGTCTGCCAGCCACCGGCATGGAGGGCAGCTTCACCAATCAAGGCATTGGCATAGGTACGAGACAGGCGCTCGGCCGTGATGCCGCCTTCGCCCAAGCGGTACATCAACGGTTCAACGGCCTGAACGGATGAAATGACCTCGTCCAGAATGTCAAAGCGGGACGTCAGTGCGTAGGTATCCACTATCGAGTTCTCTACACCGTAAGGCACATCGCCGAAGTGACGCACCAATTCGAAATAGAAGAACGCACGCAACGTGACGGCCTCTCCGTAGAGCTGTGTCCAGTCGTTGGTAGTGCCGGCCTCGGCTGCGGTCTGGTATTCACTCTTCGCCTTGATGATTTCTGCCACACGGGCGGCACGAGCCAAGGCGTTGAACAGGCTGTTGAACTGCGTGTTCTGGTTGGTGATGGCAGCCGATTCGGGATAGAGCATACCGATGATGTTATTGGCCGAGTTGTATTCAGGATAGTACTCGGCATCCGAAGTTACGTCTTCGTAGTTGTAGTTACCACCGGATGCTGCATTCTGACGATATTCGGCATAGACCCAAGCCAAGGTTTTGAAGGTCTCCTCCGGTGTGGAGGTTACAAAGGTGTCGTCCGTCTTCGACGGGGACGAAACGTTCAGATAATCGTCGCACCCGGTCATCGTAGCAGTGAGTGCCAGGGCGAGCATGGTTTTCAATATATTTTTCATAACTGATTGCATTTATAACGGATGATTAGAAATTCAGGTTCAGACCCACTACGAAGGAGCGTGCACGCGGGTAGGTACCCCAGTCAAGTCCGGTAGTCGGATAAACGGCCTTATTGGCATTGGCGTTGGCGTTGACTTCGGGATCCAGACCATCATAACCGGTGATGGTAAAGAGGTTGTATACCGTACCGTACACGCGCAAGTTGCTGAGACCAATTTTGTTGAGCACCGACTTAGGCAGGGTATAGCCCAGTGTCAGCGTGTTCAGACGCAGGTAGGAACCGTCCTCAATACCCAGTGAAGATACGACACCCATTTCGTTGTAGCAGAGCGGCATCGTGGCGTTCACGTTGACAGCGTCCAACTCGGCAGGCGTGCTCAGACGAACCAGCTGTCCGTTCTGGATATCATAAATCTTATAGGCGTTCTTCAGCAGAGCCAGCTTGTTCTCGTACACACCCGACTCCTTGTAACCGTAGAGCGAAGCCAGCTTGTTGGCATTGTAAATCTTGTTGCCGTAGCTCCAGTTGAAGTAGAGTCCCAGGTCGAACTGCTTGTACGATGCGTTGATGTTGAAACCACCGGTGTGCTTGGGATTCATGTTACCGATGATGTCATAGTCGCCCGTATCGATGATACCGTTTTCGTCGAGGTCCTTATACTTGGCCATACCGGGATAGGCAATCTGTCCGTCGGGACGCTCGCCCGGGTTAATGCCGTGGAACGTAGGTACGATGGCACTGCTGACATCGGGTACACCCTGTTTCAACGTGTATACACCGTTGGCATAGTTGAAGTCGTCGGTGGTATAGAAGCCGTCATAGATAAGACCACGAACCATACCTACAGGTTCTCCCTCCTTCAGGATGTAGTCATCGCTCGGCTTGTTCTGCTGAATCCACTGCGTACCATAGAGACCGGTGATGCCTTCAGCCAGTTCGTCTACGTTGTTGCGGTTGAAGTTGATGTTGAATCCGGCAGTGATGTTCCAATCCTTGTTCTGGAAGATGACACCCGACAGCGAGAGTTCAACACCCTTGTTGCTGGTCTGACCGATGTTGTCGAACGTAGAGGTAAATCCGGTGATACCCGGCAGCGGTGTGTTCATCAGCAAGTCCTTCGTCGTATTCCAATAGAGATCCAAGCTACCTTGCAAGCGGTTGCCGAAGAATCCGAAGTCGAAACCGAGGTTACGGGTGATGGTTGTCTCCCACTTCAGGTCGGCATTGGCCATCTGTGTAGAAGAGAGGTCGTAGGAGGACTGTGTACCTCCATTCAGTGCATAGAGCCAGCGACTGTCGGTCTCGGAGGTCCAGGTCTGAGCCCAAAGGTCGGAGCTGATACCGTCGTTACCTACCTCACCATACGAGAAGCGTACCTTCAGGTTGTCCAACCAGTCCACATCCTTCATGAACTCTTCTTCGGAGAGACGCCATGCCAAAGCGGCTGCGGGGAAGTAACCCCAACGGTGATTGGGAGAGAACTTGGACGAACCATCGGCACGGAACGTCAAGGTCAACAGGTAGCGTTCCATCAGATTGTAGTTCACACGGCCGAAGAAAGAGAGGATACGGCTGGCGGTACTGATGTCTGAGGAGAACGGAGTGGTATTGGTGCTGGCTTCGCGATCGTACTGGTTGATCATGGCGAAGGCGTTGTCCTTTGTAAAGTTAGCGGGGAAGTGGTCGCTCTGGATGCGCATGGTCGTACCGCCCGAGTTAGTGACCTCATGACCTACCAAGATGTTCAGATGCTGATTCTTGGTGATGTCGAAGTCATAGCTCATGGTGTTGGTCCAACGCACACCCCAGCTGTCGCTCTTGGTCAGGTCAGCCGTACCGGCCCACAGTTTTTCACCTGTCTTGTCGTCTAAGTAGTTATTATAGATGGCACCACCCCAAATCTTGTTTTGATTCCAAGTGCGGTGCAAACTCAAGTCGGTATGATAGGTCAGCCCCTTGATGATGCCCCAATTGAAGGAGGCGGTAGAGCGCAGTGCCTGACGTTGCTTCAGCGGCTCGTAGTCGTTCAGACGGTTGTAGGGGTCGTACACATCCCATTGCGAGAACTTACCATACTGCTCGATGTTGCCTTCGTTCAGCGCATTGAGGTCACCCTTCAGATTCTCGGTAGCGATGGGACGGAAACGATAAGCGTAGGAAAGTACCGAACCCGAACCGCTAGTGATGCTTTCGTCACTCATGCTGGTAACGTCAGTATAGCGCACATCCAGATTCAAGTCTACGTTGTCACGAATCTTCTGGTTCACCTTCAACGATACGTTGGCACGCTTCGAGTAAGAGTTCACCTTCATACCTTCTTCATCCATGTAGTTGACGGAGAAGAGCACCTTCGTCTTGTCCGTACCACCGCTCACGGAGAGGTCATGGCTATGTGAGAAGGAGTTGTCGTACACCTGACGCTGGATGTCGTACATCGGCACATTGCGATAGGCATCGATACCCTGCGAGTTGCTTCCCTGGTAAGCACCCAGTCCGTAGAGTTTTTCGAAAGGAGTCTGATAGGCCGAACCGTTGGCAGCGGCATTTGCCCATACGTAGGATACATAATCATACGGATCGAGCACATCCAGATACTTGGTAGGTGTATTGAACTTGGCATATCCGCTATAGGATACGTTCACCTTTCCCTCTTTGGCACCCTTGGTAGTCACCAAGATAACACCATTGGCACCACGTGCTCCGTAGATGGCCGTAGAGGAGGCATCCTTCAGTACGTCGATGCTTTCTACCTGGTCAGAAGGGATATCACTCAGTGTACCCGTCACACCGTCAATCAGAATCAACGGTTCGTTGCTCTGCGAGATAGAACCGCCACCACGTACGCGAATGGAGATTTCGGCATCGGGACGACCGTCTTGTGAAGTGACGTTCACACCCGGCAACTTTCCCTGCAATGCCTGTGCCACATTGGATACAGGGGCTGCAGCGATGGCTTTGGAGTTGACCGAAGCGACGGCACCGGTCAGGTCCTTACGCTTGACGGTCTGATAACCGATAACGACCACTTCGTCCAATGCCTGAGAGTCTTCCTTCAGTGTCACCTGAATGGTGGCCTGATCGCCCACGGCAACAGTCTGTGTAATATAACCGATAAATGAGAACTGGAGTTTTGCATTGGGCTGTACAGTGATGGTATAATTACCGTCAATGTCGGTTATTACACCATTGGTAGTACCAACTTCCAATACATTTGCGCCTATCACGGGTTCGCCCGTACCGTCGATGACCGTACCTTTCACCTGGCGACCTTGTGCAAAAGCGACTAAGCATAACATACTCATCATAAGAGTAGTCAATGACCTTTTGGCAAGTCTTTTTAGATTCATACGTTTGTTTTTTATAGTTACTAAATTAGAATAAGGCAACATCTTAGATAAGGTGCGACCTCTGTATTTCGGTTGCAAAGGAAAGAAAGCCGCTACAGTAAACGGAGTATTTTTTATCGGAATAGGGGGAAAAAACGATGAATTGGCCAAACAAAAGCATTATGAACGATGTATAGGCCTAATTTACCATCGTCAAACATCGTAAAACGGGGTATATACTTGACATCCTGATTTATCTCAACTCCCCTCCCAATTCCTTGATTTTGTCTCTGAATTTGGGTACATTCGCCTTTGAGACCGGGAATACCTTGTCTGTGCTGAACATACTTACCTTGCAACCGGCGGAGTTGCCTGAGACCTGCGTGATGAAGTGGATATTTATAAGGAACGCACGATGGATGTGCACGATGAAGGGAAAGGCTTCAAGCACCTCTTCTGCCTCCTTCAGTGAACAGCGAAGCCGCTTCTGACACAACGCTGTACCTATGAAATAGGCAATGCTGAGATAATTTCCCACCGACTCAATATACAGGATATCGAACGGATTGACCATGAGTGAATCCCGGCTGTTACCTTGAAGAAGAATCTTCTCCGCAACGGTCTCATCGGATGGACGGATACGCATCTCTTCTTGTTCCCGTTCCAGCAATTCGTTGAGGAGAGCCAATTCCCGAAGATTGTTCTGGATGTGTCTTACCCTGCTCAATGCCATCATGGCGGCAACCATTATGAAAGCCACAAGCACACATAGGTCCAACGTCTTCAAGTACCACTTCAGGGTAAAACTCCCATCCGCATCAAACCAGGCATAATAATACTTCTGGAAATCGAACATCATGATGGTGTTCGATTGGTTCAGAAGAGCATTGAAGAACGGAACTCCAACCACTGCACACAGAGCAAAATGCCTTAGCTGCTCCGAAATGCCACTTGCGTACGAAAACGGATTTTTAAAAAGACAGGTCACGACCATCTCACTTAGAAGTAAGGTAGACAAGAAGGACAAGGCATGTACAAGCTTGAACACGATAAGTGGAACTGCTCTCCTATCTGGTGTCAGAAAGAGGGGATGCAGGAAAAACAATATACACGCGAATGCACATCCTACAATCAAATAGTCTTTTACGAGTCTGTCGGGAATTCTTTTCATGGTTTTCCTTTTTTGGGGGTGAACAATTGATGCTATATACCTATTTTCTTATGTGTTCGATGCAAAGGTAATGGATTTATTCCCGTCAGTGCAACTATCCACGGATGAATAAGCATCACTGGGATATTTGGAAAACATTTGATGACGAACGGAAAGGGTTGCAGCCAATCATGACAAGGATGTTACATCGCTGACGAACTGCAGCATTTTGTACCCTATCAGGCAATTATCCCCATACGCGCCCGAATATCCCGAATAGGATGTAGCATTGAAAAAGGTCTCTATTTTTGCGGCAGAAAACTTTCGTCATAAGGCATCTTGTGACAGCTAAAACAGATTTATTAACCACATTATTTCAGCAATTATGGAGCAAAAGTATTCACGTTTATTTTTGATTTCTTTCATGTGGTGGCTCTTAGCCACTTCAACTTTCAGGGCAAATGCACAAACCAAAACAAACGACAGCATTACGGACATCTTCAAAGAGATGAATCTGAAGGAGGTGGTAGTAAAGGGGACATTGCCGACTGTCAAGTTCAAAGCCAACTCGCTGGAGGCACGAATCGCAGGTACCGACCTTGAACATGCCGGCACACTGGAAGATGTACTCGGCAAGACTCCAGGCATGTATAAGCAGGGAGAGGAGCTGCAGGTCATAGGGAAAGGTTCGCCCATATACTACATTAACGGCCGAAGGATACAGGATGCAGCCGAACTGCAACGCATCAGTTCGGAGCAGGTTCGCAGTGTGGAGGTCATCAACAACCCCGGCAGCGACTATGCAGCCGATGTGCGTGCCGTGGTCAAAATCAAACTGAGGCCGGCACAGGGAGAGGGATTTAGTTTGGACACGAAAGCCGATGTCTGTCAGTCATTGGTCCGTGGCGGGACCGATCCGGGAACCAACCTCTCCATGAACTACCGCTACAAAGGATGGGATTTCTTCGGAGGTTCGCATTTGGGATACAGCAGATACTACCAGCACGGAGAAATTGGCGGTGTCACTTCGATGAAGTGTCTGAATCATGAGCAGAAAGGAATATTGGATACCGACTTCATCAATCGTCTGCTGCAGCTCCATTTCGGAACAAACTGGCAGATAAACAGCCATCATACCATCGGCTTCATGATGCAGACCACCCGCACGTTGTACAACAACGAGAAAACAACGATTGATGAAACGGTTTGGCGTGACGGTGTCTTTGAAGATCATATCATCTCCGCTTCAACATGCAAGTTGGACGGCCAAAACAGCTTTACAATGAACACCTACTACAACGGACAGATGGGCAACGTAAATGTTGACTGGAACGTTGACATTGTCAACAACCATATACGCAAAACCAATGCCACTACGGAACAGAGTCTCATTCAAGACAGCGAATTCTGGACGAAAACCGATACACGCAACAGGATGACGGCAACAAAACTTGTGCTCACCTATCCATATCGCAAAAGCGAGTTCAAGGTGGGTGCAGAGGTATACCGTGTCAGAAACGGCAACAAGCAAGCCACCTCCTCGGAAGTGATTATGAACTCCGAGTCGGAGGTGACAGAAACCACAACGGCTACATTCGCCTCGTATTCCCTTTCTTCGTCCATCGGGCAATGGTCTGTAGGGCTTCGCTACGAGCATGTCAACATGGATTATCAGGACAAAGTAAACGCTATCAAGAACAACGTCCGTCAGCAGGACAACTTCTTCCCCTCCATTTCGTGGAGCCAAACCTTCGGCAATTTTGGCTTGTCGGCCAACTACTCCATCAAGACCCGACGCCCCAACTACTGGCAACTGCGAGATGTCACGAGATATCACAGCCGTTACATCTATGAAAGCGGGAATGCACAATTGCAGAACACCATCAACCAGACCCTTTCGCTCATGGGCAACTACCATTGGTTGACCTGTGGCATAGAATACCTGAATGCGGCACACAAGATTCTGGATTGGGGCGAACCGTATAATGAACAAGGGGTTATCCTACTAAAGACACGGAACCTTGAAAAACCGGTCAATAGCATGACGGTCTACGTCCTTGCAAGACCAAAGATAGGTTGCTGGTCGCCAAACTATACCTTTGCATTCACAAAGCAGTTTTTCACCCTCGATTTCCATGACGAATTCGCCCCTACAGGAATCCGGACAGCCTCATTCAACAAGCCAATGTTCTATCTCAATGCAAACAACAGCTTCCGCTTCGATACGCCCAAACACAATCCATGGCAATTTGAAGTGAACATGCAGTTACGTAGCAGCATGAACCATGACAACGACTACATCCGGCGGTCCATCCTTTCGCTGGAAGCAGCCATACAGAAGTCATACCTGAATGGTAACCTCACTTTCCGCCTGTCGGCAAACGATTTGCTACAGAAGATGAAGGAGGATCTGTTCGTCGACTTTGGCGTATTCAGCATGACACAGTATCTCAACAGACAGAGGCATAGCCTCACCTTCAGCATACATTACCGCTTGAATGCCACAAAGAGCAACTATCGCGGCAGCGGTGCCGGAGGGGATGCCAAGAACAGAATGCAGACTATGTAAGTTTCAGCAAATTCCCGTCTATGGCATTCAGGGGCAGACAAATCTCATAGAGCCAAAGTTCGGAGTGAGAGTGTATTATTCATGCAGGATCCCGATAAGCGATCCGCTTACATACACATGGCAGAGACCAAACCTTCCCTATTGCTCCAAGGCGCGACCCCTCGGTTGCTGGACGAATGGCAGGATGCTCCCGTTCTTTGGGATGCTGTACGTTTTCAAGTTGATAACCGTCAAGCTTCAGGCCAGTTCATCCTTACAGGATCGGCTGTACCATCCGATGACAAGATTCACCACAGTGGTGCTGGACGTATCGCCCGAATGCGGATGCGTACCATGAGCCTCTATGAATCCGGTGAATCCTCAGGTACGGTGAGCCTCTCCTCCCTGTTTGAAGGCAACCATGAAGTGGAGGGAATGAGTGACATCAGCATAGAACAGATAGCTCATCTGATTTGTCGCGGAGGATGGCCTGCATCAGTGGGTAAGTCAGACCAAGCGTCACTTCTTACCGCCCACTCCTACGTAGATGCCATCATCAACAAGGACACCCATCGGGTTGACGGCGTAGGAAAGAACCCTGACCGTGTAAATATGCTGCTTCGTTCCCTCTCTCGCAACATCACCACGCTGGCCACTGCACAGACCATTATCAGCGATGTTGCAGCCAACGAAATCAGCATGACTGACAAGACCTACTCATCCTACATCAATGCCTTGAAACGTATCTTCGTCATCGAGGATTTACCCGCATGGCAACCCTCACTACGTTCAAAAACAGCTATCCGTACCTCCGACAAGCGGCACTTCACAGACCCAAGCATCGCTACATCAGTGCTCAGAATCAAGCCAGACATTCTCTTGAAAGACTTTGAATATTTCGGCTTCCTGTTTGAAGCACTCTGTACGCGCGACATACGAGTATATACCGATGCCAACGATGGGAAGGTATATCACTATCGCGACAAAAATGGGCTGGAGGCAGATATGATTATTCAGCTGGCCGATGGTCGCTGGGCACCTATAGAAGTCAAGATGGGAAGCCGACAGATAGAGGAAGCTGCAACCAATCTACTCAAGCTGCAATCGAAGGTGAATATCGAAAAGATGGGTCCTCCCTCGTTCCTCATGGTGTTGACCGCAGGCGAATTTGCGTACCGCCGCAATGATGGCGTACTGGTCGTTCCATTAGGCTGTCTAAAGGATTGACCCCTCACGCCTGAGGAGACATCAGCACTATCAACCATCTATAATTTACCCAAATCTGTTCCATCCAAATTATCTTGTACTGATTCTTAGAAAGAGTACCGGGTCAGAAGAATGCCTCGATGCACTGCCAGCAAAAGTAAGCGCACAACATGCACTTTAGCAACGTACCGAATAGGAATCCGATGAGCGAACCGATGCCTGAACGGAAAGCACGTGCCGTATCATGACCTCCCAGCAACTCGCCCACTACGGCACCCAGAAAGGGACCGACCAATATGCCTGCCGGCAAAAAGAAGAGACCGATAAGTGTACCTATGAAACAACCGCGCGTACCCCAACGGCTACCGCCACTGTACTTGCTGCCCAGCATAGGTACTACGTAGTCGAGTACCTGCACCACTATCACAGCCAACAACCATCCCAGCAACTGGGAGGAGGTATAGTCTACCTGTCGGGTCAGGTGCAGCAACAACAGACCGACATAGGCAATCGGCGGGCCAGGCAACATGGGGATGACACATCCAGCCAAACCAACCAACAGGCAAATCAACGCAAGCAGTATTAATACTATATCCATCATTTCCCAAAAAATCTCCTGCAAAGGTAGTGCAAAAAAACCGAGTAAGCGAGAGTAGAGACAGCTTATTTTGCTCTACCGAGCGTGAGGCTTTTATCAAAATTGAATGAAAAAGTTATTCCGAAAAGCAGTCTATCTTATCGAAGAATGATACACTCTGCCATGAAGGGAACTATATTCCATCGTAAACTCATGTAAAAATGATTGGGAAGGCAGATAAAATATCAGTTCGCAAGCTCCGTATGTTCATTCGAAGGCTTCGAATGTACATACGAAGACTTAGAACAGACATACGAAGGCTACGAACAAGCATTGAAAGCGGGTCTTCCCTATTTTGAAGCCTGGTTTGGAACGAATTGCAGTGCACTTTCCTTTCGTAATCTCTACCAAAGAGCCGGACTTCATAAGGCCGTTGTGGAAATATCATCCTTCCGAGCTGGCGAATCTGAGTAATATTGACTACATTTGTGACCTCATTCAATAACTATGCACGATATGGAAAATCAAAGACCTTTGATATTGGTGTCCAATGACGACGGTGTCATTGCCAAAGGCATCAGCGAATTAGTCAAGTTTCTACGTCCATTGGCAGAGATTGTGGTGATGGCACCCGACACTGCCCGTTCAGGTGCCGCCTGCGCACTGACCGTAAAGGAACCCATCCACTACCAGCTGGTACGGAAAGATGTGGGGCTGACGGTCTACCGCTGTTCGGGTACCCCTGTAGATTGTATCAAACTGGCATTTCACACCGTATTGGAGCGAAAACCCGACCTGGTGGTGGCCGGCATCAATCACGGAGACAATTCGTCGGTCAACGTACACTATTCGGGTACGATGGGAGCCGTCATCGAGGGATGCCTGAAAGGAGTTCCGGCCATCGGCTTCTCCCTCTGCAGCCACGAGCCCAATGCCGACTTTGAGGCGACAGGGCCTTTCATACGGCAGATTGTACAACGGGTATTGGAGAAGGGATTGCCTCCCCTGACCTGTCTGAACGTGAACTTTCCCGACGCCAAGGAGTTGCAAGGCATCCGCATTTGCGAACAGACGCGCGGCGAATGGGTAAACGAGTGGGAAAACTTCGCCCATCGGGGCGATGCACATTACTACTGGCTGACAGGGGCGTTTGAGAACAAAGATGAGGCAAACGAGCAGAACGACCACTGGGCACTGGATCATGGCTATGTAGCCGTAACGCCCGTTACCGTAGACGCCACGGCATACGGACTGCTGGAGGAGATGAAAACGTGGTTCTGAGACAAACGGATTGAGAAAGATGAAGTATTACTTGATAGTAGGAGAGGCTTCGGGCGACCTTCATGCTTCGCACCTGATGGCGGCCCTGAAAGAGGAGGATGCGGAAGCCACCTTCCGCTTCTTCGGTGGTGACCTGATGGCCGCTGTAGGAGGAACCATGGTGAAGCACTACCGGGAGCTGGCTTACATGGGATTCATCCCCGTGCTGCTGCACCTGCGTACCATCTTTGCCAACATGCGGCGTTGCAAACAGGATATTGTGGAGTGGAACCCCGATGTCCTCATTCTGGTGGATTATCCGGGCTTCAACCTCAACATAGCCCAATACATCCATGCACATACCCGCATCCCCGTCTACTACTATATCTCTCCCAAAATATGGGCATGGAAGGAGTACCGTATCAAAAACATCAAGCGCGACGTGGACGCACTCTTCTCCATCCTACCCTTTGAGGTAGAGTTCTTCGAAGGGAAACACGGCTATCCCATCCACTACGTGGGCAACCCCACCATGGACGAGGTGACGGCATTCCGCTCTGCGTATACAGAGGATTTTGAAACCTTCACCCATGCCAACGGCCTTTCAACCCGCCCCATCATCGCCCTGCTGGCGGGAAGCCGCAAACAGGAGATAAAGGACAACCTACCCGACATGATACGGGCCGCCTCTGCCTTTCTCAACCATCAGTTGGTGGTGGCGGGTGCCCCAGCCATCGCACCGGCATACTACCGACAGGTGATGGGGAATGCACAGATACCGATTCTGTTCGGAAAGACCTACCCGCTACTCAGCCATGCGGAAGCGGCATTGGTCACCTCGGGCACGGCCACCTTGGAGACGGCTCTGCTGCGTGTACCACAGGCGGTATGCTACCACACACCGATAGGAAAGGTGATTGCCTTCTTGAAACGGCACATCCTGAAGGTGAAATACATCTCGCTGGTAAACCTGATTGCCGATGCCGAGGTGGTGAAAGAACTGGTAGCCGACAGCATGACGGTGGAAGGGATGAAGGCCGAACTGAATGCCCTACTGAACGACACCACCTACCGAAACCAGATGCTGGAGGGATACGAACGTGTAGCCTCCCGACTGGGTGAAGCCGGTGCTCCCCGAAGAGCTGCCCGCGAAATGATCCGCCAACTGAAACAGAGAAGACAACAGTAGAAAGAGGTAAAAAAAGAAAAAGGAAGAACAACAGGCTCCGAATATTCGTTAAAAATGCAGAAGTTGATGCAGTAAATCATCGGCTTCTGCATTTTAGTATATGGTTGCGTATGACGCACATTTATGAATCAATTAAAACTGAATAGACTATGAAGTATTTGAAGCGAATTCAATGGCTGTTGATGGCGTTCTGTCTGACAGTGACGCCTGTGTTGCAATCGTGTGACGATGATGATGACGGATATTCCATCGGTGACTTCACACCGCCGCTGTGGGCTACGGTCCGTCTGACGGGGAATGCGTTCTACCTGGATTGCGATGTATGGGGGACACTCTGGCCGGTAAACGTAGACCTGGACTGGTACAAACCTGTAGAGGGACAACGAGTCATCACCACCTTCAACCCGCTGTGGGATGACTATGAAGGGTACGACCATGCCGTGAAACTGCTGGGGCTGCAGAACGTACTGACCAAGGAGGTGGAGACCCTGACACCCGACAATGCGGAAGCGTATGGCAACGATCCGGTACTGATCTTCAAGGGGGACATGAGCATCAGCGGCGGTTATCTGAACATCCTCTTTCTGCAAAACGTCCCTGCCAGCACGAAGCATCGTATCAGCCTGGTACGCAGCGAAAAGAGTGACGAACAGGTAGACGAGGAGGGATACATCGTACTGCAATTGCGGTACAACGACTATGACGACCTGACCGGCCGACGTGCCTATGGGGCGGTGTCCTTCAACCTGGCCTCGCTGGACATCACCGAGGAGACCAAAGGCATCAAAGTGAAGCTCAACTCAGAGAAGAACGGAGATGTGGAGGTGACGTTTGACAGACAAGAGCAAGGAGAAAGAAGCTCCATGAAGGGAGGTTTCGACCTGTCGATGATGAAACTGAAATAAGGAGAAAAGAACGGGAACAAGAAAAGGCACAGGGTCTGATTTACTGCAAGGTAAATAGGCTCTGTGCCTTTTGTATGATGTATATGCCTGTGGCAACTACGCCAACGGATTACAACAGACGACGTGCTCCGTCGCTGATAACGACATCGTAAATCTTCGGACTACGTCCGAACTTCTTCTTGAACTCTTCTTTTGCCTTCTCGATGAATGTGCCGTACAGTTCCTCCTTGACAAGGTTGATGGTGCAACCACCAAAGCCGCCACCCATCACACGAGAACCTGTTACACCGCAGTCGAATGCAAGGTCGTTCAGGAAGTCAAGCTCTTCGCAGCTTACTTCGTACAGCTTGCTCATGCCGTGATGTGTCTCGTACATCTTCTGACCAACGGTCTCGTAGTCACCACGCTCCAATGCGTCGCAAACGTCGAGCACACGCTGAATCTCCTCGATGACGTATTCTGCACGCTTGTAATCTTCTTCGCTGATTTCTGCCTTTGATTCGTTCAGCATCTCCATCGTCACGTCCCGCAAGAACTCTACATGCGGATGCTTCTTCTGAACAGCAGCCACAGCAGCCTCGCAACTCTGACGACGCTTGTTGTAAGCCGAAGAAGCCAATTCATGTTTCACTACAGAATCAACCAATACCAAGCGGTAGCCTTGCGGATCGAACGGGAAATACTGGTATTCCAACGAACGGCAGTCCAGACGAATCAGATTACCCTTCTTGCCAAATACAGAAGCGAACTGATCCATGATACCGCAGTTCACACCGCAATAGTTGTGCTCGGTAGACTGACCTACCTTAGCCAACTCGAACTTGTCAATCTTGTTGTCACCGAACAGATCGTTCAGTGCGTAGGCATAAGTGCTCTCCAAGGCTGCAGAAGAGGACATACCTGCTCCCAGAGGAACGTCACCGGCAAAAGCGGTATTGAAGCCTTTGACCTCAACGCCACGCTTGATCATCTCGCGGCAAACGCCGAAGATATAACGTGCCCAACTGGCACGGGGAGCATCCTCTTCGTTCAAGCCAAACTCTACATAGTCCTTCAAGTCGATGGAATATGCCTTTACTGTATCGGTACCGTTGGGCTTGATTTCGGCAACCATACCTTTATCTATCGCACCGGGGAATACGAAACCACCGTTGTAGTCGGTGTGTTCACCGATGAGGTTAATACGTCCGGGAGAAGCATAAACAGCTCCAGTTGTTCCGTCAAAGTGTTTAATGAAACGGCTTCTTACGTGATCTATATCCATGATATTAACAATTTATAGGGTGAATAAAATCAATTAACTTTTGACTATATAAATCAATCTACAGGAATATCCTTGTTTACATTCTTGCAGCCAATCTTGCTATAGTACAGGATGTATGCCAACATGGCGATGACCAGCCAGTAGCTGACGATGGGGTTGGTAGCCTTGGCGATGAAGTCCTGGATGAGCGGCATGATGCCACCACCTACTACCATCATCATAAAGAGACCCGATGCAGCCGCAGTGTACTTGCCCAGACCTTCTACAGCCAGGTTGAAAATACCGCCCCACATGATGGAAGTGCAGAGACCGCAAGCAGCCAACAGGAAGCATTTTACAGGAACGGGATTGCCTCTGAAGGTAACCACGATGCTTTCGGGCATCAGGATGGCTACGAGAATAAGGATAATGGCGGTCATGGACACCACTGTCATCTGCGAGGTAGTAGCCACCTTGCCACTGATGACGCTGCTGGATGCACGGCCCACCAACATAAGGAACCAGTAGAGGGCGGCCAATGCACCACCTACGGCAGCTGCGCCTTCAAACGACTGGTTGGAGAGGTAGAAGTTCAATTGGGCAGGAATACCGATTTCGATACCTACATAGAAGAAGATGGCTATCACACCCAGCAGACAGTGACGGAATGCAAGCGGACTGTGTTCATACTTCTCGTTCTTGTTGTTGGCCTGCGGTTCGGGAATGGCCACAAAGAAAATGATGAGGAACGAGAGGGCAAATACGGCGATACCGATGAAGAGCAACGGAGCGACATCGGTCATACTGGTGTTCTGCGTCAGCTGACCAATCATGACACCCACCAAGAAGGGAGTCAACGTACCCGTCAGCGAGTTCAGCGTACCACCAATCTGAATCAGCTGGTTACCCTTGTTGCCGCCACCGCCAAGCAGGTTCAGCATCGGGTTGACCACGGTGTTCAGCATACATACGCAGAAACCGCAGATGAAGGCACCCAGCAAATAGATAACCAGATTCAGCGCAACCACCTGACCGTTGTAGGTGAAGGCTGCAATGTCGGCTCCGAAGATACTGGAGAAGTATTGCACCAGCAAACCGACCACTCCCACTGCCAAAGCAGAGAGAGCTGTCTTCTTATAGCCATACTTGATCAACATCTTGCCTGCCGGGATGCCCATGAAGAGATAGGCTGCAAAGTTCATCATATTTCCCATCATGCCTGCCCAGCTATATGTGAATCCCCATATATTACCGAATGGCGCAGCCATATTCGTAACAAAGGAAATCATTGCAAACATAAAACACATCGTGATAATGGCGATGAGATTACCATTTTTCTTTTCTTGACTCATGATATTAAAAGGATTAATAATTAATTGATTCGAATTTAGGTTAATGATTCTCTTGACTATTTCTTGTCTACATCGAACTTGTAGATGGTCTGTTGCTGGTATTCATCTCCCGGCAGCAATACGCACGAGGGGAAATGAGCCCGATTGGGCGTGTCGGGGAAGCATTGAGCCTCGAAGCATACGGCACTTCTTGCAGGGAAAGTGGCACCATGAGCGCCTTCAAATCCGTTCAGCCAGTTGCCGGTATAGAGCTGAACGCCCACTTCGGTAGTATACATCTCCATGGTACGGCCGCTTTCGGGGTCGGAATAGGTTGCAGCCAATTCAAGCGAACCGCTCTCCTTCTATTCAGTACATAGCAATGATCGTAACCTTCGCCATTGATTATCTGCTCGTCGTCCGCATCAATGCGCTCGCCGATGGTATGCGGTGTACGGAAATCCATCGGAGTACCTTCTACCTTCAGGATTTCTCCTGTCGGGATAGAGTCCTTGTCAATGGGTACGAAATAATCGGCGTTGATGGTAATGATTTGGTTGTTGACGACAGGAGTCGGATTGGCTATACCTGCCAGGTTGAAGAAGGCGTGGTTGGTCAGATTGACAATCGTGGCCTTGTCGGTAGTGGCCCGATATTCGATAGCAAGGGCATTCGTCTCATCCTCCAACCGGTAAGTGACTTCCACTTCCAGTTTGCCGGGGAATCCCTCCTCGCCATCGGCAGAGGTATAAGTGAAGATGACGGTCGTGTCATCGGGTTGGACAGCATCCCATACACGGGCATGGAAACCGGTCGGCCCTCCGTGCAACGCATTGGGTCCGTTGTTAATGGCCAGATTGTGTTCTTCGCCGAAAAGGGTAAACTTACCTTTGGCAATACGGTTGCCATACCGGCCGATGATGGTACTCAGGAACGGTTCCGGGCTGTGCACCACATGGTCGATACTGTCGTGTCCCAACACGACGTTGGCATACTTCCCGTTACGGTCGGGTACCATAATGGTCAGTACGGCACAGCCATAATTGGTAGCGGCCACTTCCATACCCGCCTTGTTGCGCAGTATGAACAAATCTGTCTTTTTTCCGTTTATATCCTGTTGGAAGTCCTTCCGGTTCAGGCCGGACAAGTTACTTTCTGTCATAGCAGTGTTTATCATATCATGGTTTATTTAAATTTCTTGCAAATAAAGAGAAATTCTTTTGTACTCCCAAGGAAATGCCATAAAATATGGGAGACATTTTAGGAAAGTTTAGCGTTTACCAAATGGAAGAGAAATGGATATTTTTCGTATGTTTGCCGAGACAATGGATTTATGAAGGTTGAAACAGATGTTATCCGCAAGATAAGTATGATAAATTTATCGTACAATCTATACAACCGATGTTTAATTTATAATGCTTAATTCTTAGATTTAAAAATGTATCCTCTTAAATTTGAGCCGATTCTGAAGCAGACGCTTTGGGGAGGCGAAAAGATTATTCCTTTCAAACACCTGAACGACACGTTGGCTAATGTGGGAGAAAGCTGGGAAGTATCCGCTGTAGAGGGAAGTGAATCAGTCGTGGCAAACGGTGCAGACAAGGGACACACCTTGCCGGAAATGGTGCGCAAATACAAAGATGAGCTGGTAGGGGAAAGCAATTATACCCGCTTCGGTGACAAGTTCCCGCTGCTTATCAAGTTTATCGATGCCAAGCTCGACCTTTCTATCCAGGTGCATCCGGGTGACGATCTGGCCAAGAAAAGGCACAACAGCTTTGGCAAAAACGAGATGTGGTATGTTATCTCTGCCGACAAGGGAGCCAAACTGATATCGGGATTCTCCCAACAAATCACACCGAAAGAGTATAAGGAGAGGGTTCACAACGGCACCTTTGCCGAGGTGTTGCAACCGTGCCCTATCCAGCCGGGCGATGTTTTTTATGTGCCGGCCGGACGTGTGCATGGCATCGGAGCCGGTGCATTCGTTGCTGAAATCCAACAGACATCGGACATCACTTACCGCATATTTGACTACAATCGCAAGGACAAGGACGGGAAGAGCCGCGAGTTGCATACTAACCAGGCTATCGATGCCATCAATTTCGCCGATGTTCAGGACGACTTCCGTACGGAATACGAACGGATACAGAACGAACCGGTAGAGATGGTAGCTTCTCCCTACTTCACCACGTCGGTGTACGACATGACGGAGGAGATTACGTGCGACTATTCCGAACTCGACTCGTTTGTCATCTTCATCTGCGTGGAAGGAGCCTGCCGGCTGACAGACAACGAGAAGAATGAGGTGACGTTGCAAGCCGGCGATACGGTATTGCTTCCAGCAACTACCCAAGAGGTAACGATTGTACCCGACGGTGCGGTAAAATTACTGGAAACATACGTTTGACAGAAGTACAACTACTATCGTTGAGACTTCATAGACAGAGGCACAAAACCACGGGATCCTCCTTTTTTCTACCGGAGCGGCCTGTGATTTTGTGCCTCTGATGTATATCACTCCACTGACAGGGGATTAGAGTCCCAAGATGTCCGTCTGCCGTCCTATGGGTTGGTTGCTGTATTCTCCGTTCACATGTTCACCCTCTTTCGGATTCAGCTCCAGCCCCTTCTTCATATCTTCCATCGAGCCCTCCTTATCGCCGTTCAGCAACTTGGCACGTCCACGTTCGTGGTAAGCAGCCGCAAATTCAGGATTCAAGTCGATGGCCTCATCAAAGAGGGCAATCGCTTCCGACAGTTTTTTCTGTGTGATATAGAGTTGTCCCAACGCCAGATAGGCCTGTTCGTTGAAGGGATTCAGTTCCGTGATGGTACGATAGCACTTTTCGGCCTCATCGGGAGCACCGGTTGACTCTTTGAGTTTGCCTTGCAGCAACAGGGCACTCTCTTCTTCCGAATTGTGTGACAGAATGGCCTCGATATCCTCCTCCGCCTCCTTGAACTGATGCATCTGTATCAACGCCTCCGCCCGCAGCAAGCGTGCTTCGATAAAGTCATCTTTCAGCACGATGGCTTTCGTAAGATGCGCCACACACATCAGTCCGTTTCCCTGACCGTTTTCGGCCTTACCCAGCAGATAATGCCCCATGGCATTTCCTGCCTCTATCCGAATGGCCTGCTGGGCTGCTTCGGCCATCGCAGGATAGTCTTCCTGCATATAACATACATTAGCCAGTGTCAGAAGGGTTGGGATATGTTCGGGTTCGGCCTGTGTCATGCGCTGCAGCAGTTCGCGGGCCTCATCCAGCTTGCCCGTCTGGATATAGGTCTGCGCCAGATAGCCCATGGTCTCGAAGTCCTCCTGCAACTGCAGTGCTTCTACAAAGCATTTGATGGCATAGTCGGAACGTCCCATGCGCTGGGCACGCATACCGTCATACTTGAATATCTCGAAACGTTTCTGATCGTTTTTTTGTTTCTCATCGGCTGCGCTTTCCGCCTTGCCGGAGAAGAAAGATTTAAAGAATCCCATGTGAATTACGATGTTTATTTGATTGACGACAAAAGTACGGATTTATTTTCTGATTTGCAGCATCCCATCGACGCTAATTATCCTCCTTTCCTCCAGCATCTGCCGGATGGTTGCACTCAATTCTTCCTCGGGCCACAGCGTAGCCTGCGCCAACGCAACCGGCGAAAGGGGGCGTTCAGCCAACAAATGCAAGAGGTGCTGCATCCGTTCGTCCCGAGTAACTGAAGAGATGCCCCGGTGCAACTGACTCCTACAGATGTCGCATTGTCCGCAGGCGTGTTCATTATGTTCGCCAAAATAGTTTAACAACAACCGACTGCGGCAAGTATGGTCGTCATTCACATACTCCAGCATGGCATGGATGCGTTTGGTATAACGTTCCTTCCGCTCTTCATACACTTCTGGAGGAATGTGCATCCGTTCTGTCTCTACCCGCTCGCGCGTGTATATAATATATGGTATCTTCTTACGGGGGATATAGCTGATGATGCGCTGGCGGGAGAGGTGTATCAGCAGTTCGAACACCTTCTGCAGAGAAAGACCTGTACGGGAAACCATCGCCTCCTCGCTGATAAAAGCATAGTCGGTAAAGAGCCCCGTGTACGAACGAAGCAGCATTTGTATCAGCCTCTCCCCCTCCTCACCTTGCCGCTGCAGTTTGTACAATTCTTCCCGTTCTAGCGTAAAACGAAGTCGCGAAGCGTTGTTCTGTTCCTCGGTGTACTCCAGATAGCCGGCCAGCGTCAGAATCTTCAAAGCACTGTCTACCGGTACAGGGAAATAGTGGTATTGACGACAAAAGGCATCGATATCAAACTCACGCACGCATCCCAAACCGTCGCCCATTGCCATCTGATAAAAATATTGCAGATGTTCGTACACATCCTTGATATACTCCTTGTCGGGAAACGTATCGGCGATGCGGCGCTGTAGCGTGACTTTGTCCGTATTGGCATAGAGAATGACGGCATACGCCTGTTCTCCATCTCGTCCGGCACGTCCCGCCTCTTGGAAATAGGCTTCGATGGAGTCCGGCAAATCTAAGTGGATGACCAGACGCACATCCGACTTGTCAATACCCATACCGAAGGCATTGGTGGCCACCATCACCCGACTCTCCCCACGCTTCCAACGTTGCTGCCGCAGGTCTTTTGCCGCATCATCCAAGCCGGCATGATAAAAGTCGGCACTGATCTGTTCGCCGTTCAGCAGTTCGGCCACCTCCTTGGTTCGCCTGCGGTTCCGCACATAGACGATGGCACTACCAGGCATCCGCTTGAGTATACGCAGCAGTTCCTGCGCCTTGTCTTCCGAACGTCGTACGATATAGGCTAAGTTTTTCCGTTCAAAGCTCATGCGGAAAACGTTCTCCCGTGGAAAAAGCAATCTCCGCTGGATATCAGCAACCACCTCAGGCGTTGCACTGGCTGTGAGAGCCAGCACAGGCACGCCCGGCAACAGTGAGCGTATCTCTGCAATCTTCAGATAAGCCGGACGGAAGTCATAGCCCCACTGGGAGATGCAATGGCTTTCATCCACCGTAATCATGGAAATTCGCATCTTCTTCAGCTTGGTACGGAAAATGTCCGTCCCCAATCGTTCGGGCGAGACGTACAGGAATTTGTAGGGGCCGAAGATGCAGTTTTCCAACGTTGTGACTACTTCCTCACGACTCATACCTGCATGGATGGCCAAGGCCTGTATGCCCCTCTGCCGCAGGTTGGCTACCTGGTCTTTCATCAGGGCGATGAGCGGTGTGATGACAAGACACAAGCCCTCTTGGGCCAATGCCGGCACCTGAAAGGTGATAGACTTGCCTCCACCTGTAGGCATCAGTCCCAGGGTGTCTTCCCCACGTCCGATGCTGCAAATGATATCTTCCTGTATGCCTCGGAATGAGTCATAGCCCCAATACTGTTTCAGAATCTGATGATACATACCGTTCCTCTCAGTTCGGCTTGATGTCTTCTATCTGCAACTGCACCTCACCCTTCTTGTGCGTATTCTCCTCAATGGTGTAGCAGATGTCAAACGAGCGTTTGCTCTTGATGAAACGCACGTGCGAACTCTGCCCGAAAGCAATTCCATTCATCACGTTATTCGACTTATTGTCCACCAATTCCAGTTTGATATGTTCCTGGTCGCGTCCCACTACCTTGCTGGTTCCGTAATCATACACGTTGTGCGTACAGAAGATTGGTTTTACGTTCTCCGGACCGAAGGGATTGAATTTCTTCAGGTCGTTGAAGAACTTCGGGGTGATATCCCTGAAATCTATCTCTGCATTGACATCGATGACGGCACAAGTCTGTTCCGGCAGTATATTTTGCGACACGAATTCTTCAAACCGTTCGGTGAAAGCCTGTACATTCTCTGCTTTCATCGAGAGTCCGGCTGCATACGTATGCCCTCCGAAATTCTCCAACAGGTCGCGGCAATACTCGATGGCCTTGTAGACATCGAAACCTGACACCGAACGCGCCGAACCTGTTGCGAGGTCGTTGGTGCGTGTCAATACCACCGCCGGACGGTAGTAAATCTCCGTCAGGCGGGAAGCCACGATACCAATCACTCCCTTGTGCCAATCCTCGTTGTAAAGCACGATGGAACGCCGCTCCGACAGACCGTCCAATCCGGCCACAATCCGATTGGCCTCTTCCGTCATGCTCTTGTCCAGGTCCTTACGGGTTTCGTTGTACTGGTTGATTTGTCCGGCCTTCTCCAGTGCTGCAGAGAAGTCCTTCTCCGTCAACAAATCCACCGCTTCCTTTCCATTCTGTATACGTCCCGAAGCATTGATGCGCGGCCCTATCTTGAAGACAATGTCACTCATGGTCAGGTCGCGTTCCGTCAGTCCGCACACATCAATGATGGCTTTCAAGCCCACACTGGGATTGCTGTTCAGCTGTTTCAGTCCATGATAAGCCAGAATGCGGTTCTCCCCCATGATTGGCACGATATCCGATGCAATGCTGACTGCCACCAAATCGAGCAGCGGAATGAGATGATGAAACTCGATGCCGTTGCTGATGGCAAAAGCCTGCATGAACTTGAAACCGACACCACACCCCGACAGATGTTCATAGGGGTAGGTATTGTCTTCCCGCTTGGCATTGAGAATGGCCACGGCAGGCGGCAACACTTCATCGGGGACGTGGTGGTCGCAGATGATAAAGTCTATGCCTCTCTCCTTGGCACAGGCTATCTCCTCCACGGCCTTAATGCCGCAGTCCAGTACAATGACCAGCTTTACGCCCGTCTCCTCCGCATATTCCACCCCTTTGTCCGTCACACCATACCCCTCGTTGTAACGGTCGGGGATGTAGTAGTCAATGTTCGAATAGAACTGTTGGATAAACTTGTAGACCAGTGCTACAGCTGTAGTCCCGTCTACATCATAATCACCATAAATCAGAATTTTTTCTTTCCTTCCCATTGCCTTGTTCAGGCGTTCCACGGCCACGTCCATATCTTTCATCAGGAAAGGGTCGTGCAAATCAGGTAGTTGCGGACGGAAGAACTTCCTTGCCTCAGCCACGGTAGTGATTCCCCGCTCTACCAGCAGTCGTCCCAGCACCGGGCTAATGCCCAGTGATTGGGCCAGTTGCTGGCTCGCTTCTATCTGTTCGGGTGTAATGGGTACATAGTTCCATTTGTGAGTCATTATATATATTATTTTTTCTTTCTCTGTCTCAGAGTCAGAGGGAGAGCACAAATGTGCACATACAAGGGGCCGTTCGCCCATTTTCCTCCAACAAGCGGTAAAGATATGAAAAACAAATGAAACATTTCCCCTTTCATGAAAAAATATTCATTTGCATGGCAATATTTTTATTTCTCCCCCTTCACAATCAGGTGTAGCCCTCCATCCGCGTTCTAAGAGGAGAGGCAAAAAGAATTCGCACGAAATGTGGAGCGGACTTTTCATTGTCTGCGGAAAAGTGTTACTTTTGCGTCTCGTAAGCCCGAAGTCCTTCCTGCTACAGAAGGGCGGGTCAGAAAAATGATAGCAATGAAAGACGAAATCAAGAAAGCCTGCCAAGTGTTGAACGAAGGCGGAGTCATACTGTATCCTACCGATACGGTATGGGGCATCGGATGTGATGCCACAAACGAAGAGGCGGTGCGTAGGGTATACGACATCAAACGAAGGGCCGACAGCAAAGCCATGTTGGTACTGGTGGATTCGGCCGTCAAGGTAGACTTCTATGTACGCGATGTACCCGAAATAGCCTGGGACTTGATAGAGCTGGCCGACAAGCCGCTGACTATCATCTACTCCGGAGCACGCAATCTCGCCTCCAACCTGCTGGCCGAAGATGGCAGTGTGGGCATCCGCGTCACCCGCGAGGCATTCTCACAGCGATTGTGCCAACAGTTCCGTAAGGCGATTGTATCGACATCGGCCAATATCAGCGGATCACCTGCTGCCCACACCTTTGCTGAAATCAGCGAGGAGATCAAGTCGGCTGTGGACTATATTGTGGATTATCGTCGTGACGAACAAACGACAGCCCGTCCCTCCAGCATCATCAAACTGGGACAAGGAGGAGTTGTCCAGATAATCCGAGAATAACACTTAAGGAGAGATTTCTGACTTTAAATGGATGCAGAGATTAGTATGATTTTAAAAGACAGCAAATGATGGACCGAAAGACAACCTTACAACGATTTCTTCTATGGCGCGAACAGCACATCAAGGAGAAACAGTTCATCCTGATACTTAGTTTTTTGGTAGGTATCTTCACGGCATTGGCAGCTTTGATACTGAAGATGCTGATACACTGGATACAGAATTTCCTGACCGAAAACTTCAACACCACAGAAGCCAACTACCTCTATCTGGTCTATCCGGTGGTGGGTATCTTTCTGGCCGGCCTTTTCGTACGGCGGGTGGTGAAGGACGATATCAGCCACGGAGTTACCAAGATTCTCTACGCCATCTCCCGCAGGCAAGGACGCATCAAACGTCACAATACGTGGTCGTCCATCATAGCCAGCTCCATCACCATCGGTTTTGGTGGTTCGGTGGGAGCAGAGGCACCTATCGTACTGACCGGATCGGCTATCGGCTCCAACCTGGGCAGCCTCTTCAAGATGGAGCACCACACACTGATGCTGCTGGTGGGCTGCGGTGCCGCCGGTGCCGTAGCCGGCATTTTCAAGGCTCCCATTGCCGGACTGGTCTTCACGCTGGAGGTGCTGATGATAGACCTTACCATGTCATCGCTCCTGCCATTGCTCATATCGGCGGTGACGGCAGCCACCGTCTCTTATATCACCACCGGTACCGATGCCATGTTTAAGTTCCACCTCGACGACGCATTCCAACTGGAACGTATTCCTTACGTCATCCTGCTGGGCATCTTTTGCGGACTGGTATCGCTCTACTTTACACGCGCCATGAGCTCTGTGGAGGGACTCTTCGGCAAGCTGAAGTCACCCTACAAGAAACTGCTGTTAGGCGGCACGATGCTTAGCGTGCTCATCTTCCTGTTTCCCCCGCTCTATGGTGAAGGTTATGACACCATAGAGTTGCTGCTCAACGGGGTCAGTAACGATGAGTGGGACACTGTATTGAACAACTCCCTCTTCTACGGGCATGGCAACCTGTTGCTGCTGTACCTGCTCCTCATCATCCTCTTCAAGGTCTTCGCCTCCAGCGCCACCAACGGAGGTGGCGGTTGCGGTGGTATCTTTGCCCCCTCACTCTATCTGGGCTGCATCGCCGGTTTCGTCTTTTCCCACTTCAGCAACGAGTTTGCTGCGACTGCTTATCTGCCCGAAAAGAACTTTGCCCTGATGGGCATGGCCGGTGTAATGAGCGGTGTGATGCACGCCCCCTTGACCGGAGTCTTCCTGATTGCCGAACTGACAGGTGGCTACGACCTCTTCCTGCCGCTCATGATTGTGGCTGTCAGCTCCTACCTCACCATCATCGTCTTTGAGCCTCACAGCATCTACTCCATGCGTTTAGCCAAAAAAGGCGAACTGCTGACGCACCATAAGGACAAAGCCGTACTGACACTGATGAAGGTGGAGAATGTGGTAGAGACCGACTTTATTGCCGTACATCCCGAGATGGATTTAGGTGAAGTGGTCAAGGTCATCTCTACCTCGCGACGCAATATGTTCCCCGTCACTAACGAGCAAGGAATCTTATTGGGCATCGTCCTGCTGGATGACATCCGCAACATCATGTTCCGGCAAGAGCTGTATCACCGCTTCCGGGTAGAGAAGTTCATGACATCGGCTCCCGCACGCCTGCACGATACCGACAGCATGGAACAAGTGATGCGTACCTTTGACGATACCCATGCCTGGAATCTGCCCGTGGTCGATGCTTCCGGCAAATATTTAGGTTTTGTCTCCAAATCGAAGATATTCAACTCATACCGACAAGTACTGGTACACTTCTCCGACGAATGACACCGGCGCTCCTGTCTACTAACCATTGGAAATCAGAAACATTATGGAAAAGAAAGATTTACGAATTGTCTATATGGGAACTCCCGAGTTTGCCGTGGAATCGCTACGCCGTCTGGTAGAAGGCGGCTACAACGTGGTAGGTGTCATCACTATGCCCGACAAGCCTGCCGGACGCGGACACAAGCTGCAATATTCACCCGTCAAGCAGTATGCCTTGTCACAAGGATTGCCGCTGCTACAACCGGAGAAGCTGAAAGACGAGTCGTTTCTGGAATCGTTGCGTGCCTGGCAGGCCGACCTGCAGATTGTCGTTGCCTTCCGTATGTTGCCCCAAGTTGTATGGGATATGCCCCGTATGGGCACCTTCAACCTGCACGCCTCGCTGTTGCCTCAGTATCGGGGAGCTGCCCCCATCAACTGGGCCGTCATCAACGGAGACACGGAGACCGGCATTACGACCTTCTTCCTAAAGCATGAGATTGATACCGGCGAAGTCATCCAACAGGTACGTGTACCCATCGCCGACACTGACGATGTAGGCATCGTACACGATCGTCTGATGATGCTGGGCGGGCAGTTGGTAACGGAGACCGTCGATGCCATACTAAGTGGTCACGTCACCACCATTCCCCAAGAAGAGATGGCATTCGGCGAGATATTGCGTCCGGCTCCCAAGATTTTCAAGGAGACCTGCCGCATCCAATGGGACAGCCCGGCAAAACGTATATACGACTTCGTCCGAGGATTGTCACCCTATCCGGCTGCCTGGTCCGAACTCCATTTGCCTACCGGAGAGATACTGACAGTCAAGGTGTTTGAAACAGAAAAACTGCCCGCAGTCCATTCACTCACCGTGGGCAGCATACAGACCGACGGGAAGAAGTATCTGCACGTAGCCGTGGCCGATGGCTTTATCGGCATCCGTTCCCTGCAGCTACCGGGCAAAAAGCGATTGGCAGTAGACGAATTGCTACGAGGCTTCCACCTGACCGACGAAGCCCGATTCCGCTGATAAGAGAGTGGTTCTTGCACCCATATATATAATGCAATTCCCCCAACCGGCATTGGCGCGGTTGGGGGAATTGCAATTTGTACGCGGGAAGCAGTGATTATCTGGTCATTCCTCGGCCAAAGAGTCACCGTACTCCATCTCGCCTTGTACGACAAACAAGATTTCCTCCGGATCGTACTCACCCATTTTATCCTTACGAGCCTCTTTGACAATATAGTCCACTACCTTGTCCAGATCAATCTCTACATAACCGTCAGCATCCGGATCGGCATCCAATATGCCACTTTCGACATAATATTCGTCCATTACATCCAGGAAGTAGTAAAGTTCATCGTCCGAGAACTTGTCCTTCAACTCCTGAGGCAAATAGTTTTTGATGTACTCGATGGTCTTTTCGTCATCGGCATCTTCCAGCAAGAATTCGTCTTCCAGTCCCATAATTCTCTATTTAAACAGGTTTATACTAACCGTAACCGTGTCGGTCGGGTTTATGATTCTTAAAGCAAAGCCTCTATCTTGGTAGCGAAGACAGACTTGGCAGCCGAGCCCACCTGCTTGTCCACCTGCTTGCCATCCTTGAAGAAGAGCACTGTAGGAATGCTGCGAATGCCAAATTCAACAGCGACCTCGTCATTATCGTCCACGTCACACTTACCGATAATCACACGTCCTTCGTACTCGGCGGCCAGCTCATCGATAATGGGGCTCACCATCTTGCAAGGGCCGCACCAAGGTGCCCAAAAGTCCATCACTACTGGCTTGCCTTCTGCCAGGATTTCCTTGTAATTGCTGTCTGTAATTTCTAAAGCCATGTCTAATCTATTTTTAAATTAATACTTATCTTGACATTGTTTGCCGCCACTGCCGCCGGCCTCATCAGATTCTCCGCAAAGATACTCAATTTATCTGAAACTCCAAGTTTGGATGCTCGTTTATATACGAGATAAGTTCACGTCCCACGGAAAGTTTCAGCGGACGCGAAACCATATCCAGTGTAATGTGGTCTTCCGGATCCTGCAAACGGAAATAGAGTTCGGTATTCCCCGGATGGCGTTTCACCAGCTCGGAGAGGTCAGACACCAACGCCTTGTTGAGTGCCGAGAGCGGCAGGAGGATGGTAATCTTCTCTATCAGCTTCTCCTTCACGTCGGGTAGCAGTTCTATGCCGGTGATTTTCAGTTCCAACTCATCGGGCTTCCATTGCCGGGGCTGGCACTTGGCATGGATGTAGAGGAAGGTCCGTTCACCCAGATAGCCCTGATAATTCACCCAATCGGCTCCCCAGAAAGGCAGTTCGGCCGAACCAGAATAGTCCTCTATCTTGGCAATGCCATAGGGATTCCCGTTCTTGCTGATGCCCCTGCGCACCGATGTGACGATGCCTCCCATCGTAATGTCGCGTCCCGCCAAAGCTGCCTTATCTTCCAAGTCGGCCATGTGGGTATTGCATACGTGCTCCAGCACAATGGCATATTCGTCAAGCGGATGGGCCGAGAGGTAGATACCTACCAGTTCGCGTTCCCTGTTCAACCGGTCAAGGTCACTCCATCGATCGGCCGGCAGAATCTCCGGCGTAGCGATTTCCACTACATTCTCGCCTCCGAACAGCGAGTTGGCCGCTGCAGCCTGATCGGCCTGATAACGGTTACCGTAGCGCACCAAGGTATCCAGGAAAAGCTCGTTCTTGGCATTCACAGTAAAATACTGTTCGCGGGTCAGTTCTGGGAAGCTGTCCAAACCTCCGGCCAGTGCCAGACACTCCAGGTTCTTCTTATTGCAGGCGTTGAGGTTGACACGCTGTACAAAATCAAAGATGCCCTTGAAGGCTCCTCCCTTCTTCCGCTCTTCAATGATGCTGGCTACCGCACTCTCGCCCACTCCCTTGACGGCTCCCAGTCCGAAACGGATGTTTCCTTCGGGGTTGACCGTAAACTTCATGTTACTTTCGTTGACATCGGGTCCCAGCACCTTGATGTTCATCGACTTGCACTCATCCATCAGTTTGGTGATGGTCGTGATGTCCGACAAACTCCGGCTCATGACCGCGGCCATATACTCGGCCGGATAGTTAGCCTTCAGATAGGCGGTCTGATAGGCCACCCACGAGTAGCAGGTGGCGTGCGACTTGTTGAAGGCATACGAAGCGAACTTCTCCCAGTCGGCCCATATCTTCTCCAGCACTTTGGGGTCATGGCCGTTCTTCTGTCCGCCCGATATGAATTTGGGCTTCATGTGATCCAGCTTATCGCGCAACTTCTTACCCATCGCCTTACGCAAGGCATCCGACTCGCCACGGGTAAAGTCGGCCAACAGACGGGAAAGTAGCATCACCTGCTCCTGATAGACCGTGATGCCATAGGTATCCTTCAGATACTTCTCCATGATGGGAATATCATACTCTATCGGTTTGCGCCCCCATTTACGGTCAATGAAGTCAGGGATATAATCCATCGGACCCGGACGGTAGAGCGCATTCATGGCGATAAGGTCCTCAAAGGTACCGGGCTGCAGTTCGCGCAAATATTTCTGCATACCGGCCGACTCGAACTGGAACGTTCCGATGGTACGTCCTTCGCAATAGAGCTGGTACGTAGCCGGATCGTCAATGGGAATCTTGTCGATATCCAGTTCGATTCCTCTGTGCAGACGGATATTCTCCACCGCTTCCTTAATGATGGAGAGCGTCTTCAACCCCAAGAAGTCCATCTTAATCAATCCCGTATCTTCAATGACCGATCCTTCGTATTGTGTCACCAGCATCTTCTCGCCAGTCTCCTTGTCATCGGCCGTACTCACAGGTACCCAATCTGTAATATCGTCGCGGCAGATAATGGTACCGCAAGCGTGTACACCCGTACCCCGCACATTACCCTCCAGCATACGTGCATACTTCATCGTGTCGCGCAGCAACGGGTCGGGCGATGCCTCAGCCGCCTGCAGTTCAGGTATTTCGTCAATGGCGTTGCCCAGGTTGAGTTTCTTTCCCGAGGGCAGCTTGTCCGGTATTAGTTTGCACAAGCGGTCTGACTCAGCCAGCGGCAACTTCTGCACCCGCGCCACATCCTTGATAGCCATCTTGGTGGCCATGGTGCCGTAGGTGATGATATGCGCCACCTTCTCTTGCCCGTATTTTTCTGTCACCCAACGCAACACTTCCCCACGCCCGTCGTCATCAAAATCTACATCAATATCGGGCAATGAGATACGGTCGGGATTCAGAAAGCGTTCAAACAGCAGGTCGTACTGAATGGGGTCGATTTTCGTGATACCCAAGCAGTAAGCCACTGCAGAACCTGCAGCAGAGCCACGTCCCGGTCCAACCGAGACACCCAGTTGCGAACGGGCGGCATTGATGAAGTCCTGTACAATCAAGAAGTAGCCGGGGAAACCCATGGTCTTCATGATATAGAGTTCAAAGACCAGCCGCTCCTTGATTTCGTCCGTAAGCGGATCACCATACAACCGCCTGGCTCCGTCAAATGCCAACTTAGCCAGATAGTCGGCCTCCAGTTTGATACGGTAGAGTTTGTCATACCCGCCCAGTCGCTTGATTTTTGCCTTGGCCGTCTCCTCATCCAACACGACACGGCCATTTTCGTCCTGCGTAAATTCATCGAAAAGATCCTTTTCAGTGAACCGTCTCCGGTACTCTTCTTCCGTTCCGAACTCTGCGGGGATGGCAAATGTGGGCATGATAGGCGGATGGTCAATGGAGTAATATTCCACCTTATCGAGCACCTCCAGCGTATTGGAAAGTGCGTCCGGCACATCGGCAAACAGTTCGTTCATCTCCGCCTTGGTTTTCATCCACTCCTGCTTGGTGTAGAGCATCCGGGTAGGGTCGTCCAGATCCTTGCCCGTACTGAGGCATATCAGGCGATCGTGTGCCTCGGCATTTTCTTCGTCCACAAAGTGAACATCGTTCGAGCAGATGACCTTGATGTTGTATTTCTGCGCATATTCCAGCAGTTTGGCATTGGCCTTCTGCTGCATCGGATAGGCTTCGTGATTGGCCCGAGGCACCGTAGCCCGGTGCCGTTGCAGTTCCAGATAGTAGTCGTCCCCAAAGAGGTTCTTGTACCAGCGGATGGCCTCTTCGGCTCCCTCCAGGTCGTCATTGATAATCTTCTTGGGCACCTCTCCACCGATACAGGCCGAGCATACAATCAGTCCCTCGTGAAACTTCTCCAACTCGCTTCGGTCGGTACGGGGACGCATGTAATACCCCTTTGTCCAAGCCCTGGACACCAGTTTTATCAAATTGTGATATCCCTTCTCGTTTTTGGCCAGCACCACCAGGTGCCATCCGCTTTGGTCAGGCTTTCCCTCCTTCTTGTCCATCGTACGCCGGGCCACATACATCTCACATCCCACAATCGGCTTGAACAGTCGGCCTTCCGCCTCGGCGATAGCAGCCCTGCAAGCCGCCAGTTCGGCCTCCTTGTCTTCGCAGGCAATCTCACCGCTCTCGATGCCAGCCATCCGTTTCTTCAAATCCTTCACCTCCCCTTTAGGGCCGCTGTTCTTCTTGTTGACGTAATTGGTGAATTCCTTGATGGCAAACATATTTCCATGGTCGGTCACAGCAATACCCTTCATACCGTCTTTCATGGCCTTGTCGACCAGACGGGGGATGCTGGCTTGCCCATCGAGCAAAGAATATTGGGTATGGACGTGTAAATGAACAAAATCTTGCATATTGACTCCTCTTACTTCTTAAAAAATCGCGTATAAAAGTACAATCTATCCTTCAGTCGGCAAAAATTATCCACAAAAAGTTATCAACAAAGGGAATTCTAGTGCCGATTTCTTGTCAGATATTCAAAATAAACTTATTTTTGCAGATAATTTATACTCCAATAGCAAAACGAAATAGATGAATCGACTGAAAAGATTGAAAAAGATACGCCTTCACCGAGAAGGAACCCATACACTGACCATCAGTTTCCTGCTGTTGCTGGCAGTCAATCTGGTGCTTTATATCGGCCTACGCAACAAGCTGCCCGCCTACATCGTGGGTGCGGTCAGTCTGATTGTATACGGTATTATGGTCAACTTCTTCCGCTGCCCCATCCGTCTGTTCGGGCAAGATACGGAGAAGATAGTAGTGGCACCGGCTGACGGGAAGGTAGTGGTCATCGAAGAGGTTGACGAAAACGAATATTTCCATGACCGCCGCATCATGGTATCTATTTTCATGAGTCTGGTCAATGTACATGCCAACTGGTATCCGGTAGACGGCATCGTGAAGAAGGTGTGGCATCAAAACGGTAAGTTCATGAAGGCTTGGCTGCCCAAAGCAAGTACCGACAACGAACGTTCCACCGTCGTGATAGAGACACCGGAGGGAGTGGAAATCATGGCACGACAGATAGCCGGAGCCATGGCACGCCGCATCGTGACATACGCCGAGCCGGGCGAGGAGTGCTACATCGACGAGCACATGGGATTCATCAAGTTCGGTTCACGGGTAGACGTTTTCCTGCCTTTGGGTACCGACGTGCTGGTCAAGCTGAACCAACTGACCACCGGCAACCAAACAGTGATAGCAAAACTCAACTAAATAACAAACTGACAAAATGGCTAATTGCATTACCCGCCATATTCCCAATGCCATCACCTGCCTCAATCTGTTCTCCGGCTGCGTGGCCTGTGTCATGGCGTTCCGCTCACACTACGATGCAGCTCTGCTCTGCATTGTGTTGAGTGCCTTGTTCGACTTTTGCGACGGACTGGCAGCCCGCACGCTCCATGCCTACTCTCCCATCGGGAAAGATCTTGATTCATTGGCCGACGACATCAGCTTCGGTCTTGCACCTTCGGCCATTCTCTTTGCCCTGTTGTGCGAGATGGAGTATCCCGACTCTCTGACATGGCTTCCCTACAGTGCCTTCCTGATAGCCGTCTTTTCCGGTTTGCGACTGGCCAAGTTCAACAACGATACCCGACAGACCACCTCGTTCATCGGACTGCCCGTACCGGCCAATGCGCTTTTCTGGGCGGCTTTAGTCTGCGGATGCCGTGACAGGCTGCTCACGTTCTCTCCCTGGCTGCTGGTGATTGGCATCTGCCTATTCTCCTGGCTGCTGGTGTCAGAGGTTCCCATGTTCTCCCTGAAGTTCAAGAATCTACATTGGCGCGACAATCGGGTGCGCTTCCTTTTTCTGATGGGATGTCTGCCCCTGTTGCTGTTGGGAGTAAGTGGCCTTGCACTTATCATCGTCTGGTACATCCTGCTGTCACTCTGCCACAGAAAGGGATGAACCAATCGCTTGGCACGGTTGTTGTACACCTGTCCATAAACCCGTACAAAAAGGATTAGCCATGTTCCATATCTTAGGATTCTTATTCATTATTATATTAGTCATTCTGATTATCGGATTGAGCATTTTGGGTTCCGTAGTGCGCTTTCTCTTTGGTGCCGGAAGGAGACAGACCCGTCCGCAAACGTATGCCCGCACCTCCGAAAAGAGAGAAGATACGGTGAATACCGAGGAGGGTGAGCTGCACATCAACCGAAAGAAAATTTTCGGGAAAGACGAAGGCGAATATGTTGACTTTGAGGAAATCAACGAATAGAGGCTTTTAGGAATGACGTCTGGCCGCAAAAAAATGCTTCATCAAGGCAGCGCACTCGTCGACCATCACCCCCTGTACCACCTCCGTTTTCGGATGCAACGCCTGCGGGGCATAACGCTGATACCCCCTCTTTTCATCGGCCGCCCCAAAGACCAGTCTGCCCGTTTGTGCCCAAGCTATGGCACCGGCACACATCACGCATGGCTCCACCGTGACATACAGCGTACACTCATTCAAGTACTTGCCGCCTAAGGTAGAGGCAGCAGCCGTGATGGCCTGCATCTCGGCATGAGCCGTCACGTCGGTCAACGTCTCAGTCAAATTGTGTGCACGGGCTATGATACGTCCTTTGCACACCACCACAGCCCCCACAGGAACTTCTCCCCGCTCTCCGGCCTTTTCCGCCTCCTGCAGAGCCATTTTCATATAGTAGGTATCATCCATTTCCATGATTGTCAAATAAAAGAATGAGCAGACGAGGCAAGACTTACCGGCGCATGTCGTGTTCGCCGAACAGCGTAGGATAATCCTCCTCCATATTCTTATGAATGAATGTGAGAATCGTCTCCCGAAGCCAACGCGACTTGTTCGTTATCTTGTAGCGCTGAAGATAACGATCCACAATCCGTTGCTCCTCCGGACTGAGCAGACAAACCATACGTTCCTTGCGTTGCGGTTCCTGAAGGATGGATTTCTGATGTGTTTTTTCTTTTTTTCTCATATCCTCTGCAAATTTAGCTTTACTTCCGCAATATCAAAGAAGAAAATGCGTAAATTTGTGGTAGAAAGATACATTTTTCGCATTTTGACTGAAAATGGAATGTCTCACGAAGCTGAAAAGGTATGGCAGAACACAACAGATTGGGTAAGCGGGGCGAAGAGGCCGCCGTTGCATACCTGGAAAACCAAGGATATGTGATACGCCACCGCAACTGGCACAAAAACCATCTGGAACTGGACATCGTGGCCGAGAAAGAGGGTGAACTGGTGGTGGTGGAGGTGAAGACCCGGCGCAACACGGAGTACATCGACCCGCAAGATGCCGTTGACTGGAAAAAGGCACACCACATTGTGGTGGCGGCCGATGCCTACCTCAAGCACTTCCGGCTGGATATGCCGGTACGGTTCGACATCGTGAGCGTTGTCGGAACAGAGGAGTTTGAGATACACCACATCGAAGACGCCTTCTATCCCACCTTTTAAGTAAGAACAAATAAATGATGGCCTACGTCAATTTTATGGAAACTATTCGCTACATTTGCAACGAAACATAAGGAAATTGACAGTTATGAGAAAACTTCCGTTAATTGCATTTTTCATACTACTTGTGATGACTGTCACGAGCAGTGTAGCCAGCTATGACAGGGCAAGACGATGTCTGGACAATGATTTGAATCGGGCTATGCAGCTGACGATAAGGAACAGAGGCTATGAGCGAATGAAACAAGACTCCATAAAGGCCTACCGGCTGTTGGCACAGTCACCGGCTTGGACTGCCGGGAGCAAGGTGCTGACCATAGACGACCCTACACTGCAACAGCACCTGAAGACGGAAGCACTACGTACCAAAGCATACATTGCTTACCACATCACACCTCACAACGGTGATTTTGACGTGAGAATAGAAGGACGGGCCAACTATACGATGGCCTTTGTGTGGAGCGTGTCCGACCAGCGCCTGACATGCTGGCTCTGCCTGAGTACAATCCTATCCCTGCTGCTGACGATAAGACGAAGAGAGGCACCTACGGCAGCTACCCCCGTGACAACGCTGCACCTCACTCCGATGCAAGAAAGGCTGATGGATATGTTCATGAAAGCCCCCAATCACAAGCTGACCAAACAGGAAATATGTGATGCCCTCTGGCCGAACAAGGACAATGCCGCTGAGACCCTCTACACAACCATGCGCAGGCTGCGCAACGAATTGCACGAATCGTCCGACTGGGAAATAGAGTCGGAACGAGGGAAAAGCTACGAGCTGAAAAGACGGCAACATGACTGACAACGGTCGCCAAAGGTAACAGGAAACTGACATTTGGCTGACATTTGCCGGTTGTCAGGCAAATGTCAGTAACTTCTTACCGCAGCTACTGCCCCTACATACTACTTTTGCATATCAAAACGATAACACTTGAAATGCAAAAGATGAAAAGAACATTGATTTTAGTAGTATGGACAATGGGGGCAATGTCCGGACTGAAAGCGCAGACCGACACCCCGAACGACAGTGTACAACTTGAAGAAGTAGTGATAAAAGGGGCACGGGTCATCAATCGCACCGACAGAAAGCTGATTTTCCCATCTGAAGAAATAGTCAAGTCGGCAACCTCGGGCTACAGTCTATTGAAGATGCTGTCCCTGCCCAACGTTAAGGTGAATGACATCAACGAGAGTATAACGGCTGCCAACTCACTCGTCGGCACTGTGCAGGTGCGAATCAACGATGTGGAGGCCTCTGCTGCCGACATCCAAATGTTGCAGCCAAAGGAGATTGAAAAGGTGGAACTCATCGACCGGCCCGGCGTGAGGTATGGCGAGGATGTTGGCATCGTCATCAACATCATCACGAGAAAGGTCGCTGCAGGCTATGTCATCGGGGCAAGCGGTACACTTGTGCCCAAGGCAGATCTGGCCAAAGGCAATGCCTACGCAAAACTCAATAGCGGGAAAAATGAACTGTCGCTGAACTATTCCGGATATTACAGTCATTCCAACGGCATGAGCACAGTGGAACAGGCCGACTACCTGATGAAAGACAATATATATAATAAGGTAGAGAGAGACGCCAACGACATTATCAACAGAAACATGAGTCACGAGGTACAGGCAAGATACAGCAGGATAGACGCAGAGGGTACCGCCTTCCTCACAACGCTTTCTACATCCATAGACAACAATCCGCGAAACTACAGCAAAACCGATGTGGCATATTCTGACGGAAGAAATACAACTGAAGTCATTAATAACAACGAGAAGAGCATCAGCCCTCTGCTCGACCTGTATTTCAAGTCCAATATCGGCAAGAACCAAAACATCGTCGCCAATGCCACGGGCGCATACACACACACTGACTATGCCTATCTGTTCACATCCGACAATACCTCATTTGGATATAATACCCTCGGCAAGAAGTGGTCGCTCAATTCGGAGGCAATCTACGAAAACCGCATGAAGCCCTTCACCCTCTCGGCAGGACTCCGCTATGCGCAGAAATACATCGACAACGACTATTCGGGCGATGCCATCCTCGTGTCGCAAATCCATGCAAGCAACGTCTATGCCTTCTCACAAATCCAAGGTTCGTTGTGGGGAATCGGTTACATGATGGGATTTGGACTGAGCCGTGAATACTATCGCCAAGGCGAGACGATGTATGACCGGGTGTGGCTCCGTCCGAAACTGAACCTTTCCCTGCCTCTCGCTCAAAGCCTTAGGCTCAACTACACGCTCACCTCCTCGCCCGCCTCGTCCAAACTGCAGAACATGAGCGCCATGTCCATCATGACCAGCGAGATGGAATATTCGGAGGGCAACCCGAACCTCATCATGACAAGGCGCGACGACCACACACTCACCCTGAGCTATCAGTCGCCACGTCTCTACTCCCAACTGATGACATTCTATCGGCACAACGCACACCCAGCCATGCAGCACGTTTATCGCACGGAAGACGGACGTTTCGCCAAGACCTTCCTCGAAGGCCGACGCATTGACATGCTCATGCTGCAGAGCTACACCAACTACGACATCGTGCCGCAGCATCTCAATGCCTATCTGTCGGCAGAAATGCTGAACATCTGGAACGACGGACAGGACTACAGCCATCGCCTCACATCGTTCAACTTCAATGTGGGACTCACAGCATGGCTCGGCAATTGGACGATAATGGCAACAATGGACAACGGCTTTCATTTTATGGAAAACGAATATGAAGGCCGCAACATCTTCTCCGACTACATCAGTGTATCATATAAACTTAAGAATCTCACCGCAAGTCTCTTCTGCCAGAACCTGTTCAAGAGCAACGGCAAGATAGAAGAGGTGGAAAACCACAACCGCCTCGCCCACAAGCTCTTTGTAGCCCGCAACCGCGACACATCAAATGCCATCGGCATAAAACTGACCTGGACCTTGTCGAAGGGACGCAAGTTCAATGGCATCGAACGCGACACCGACAGTTTGAAGGACACGGAGACAGGAGTGGCGAAGTCGGGGAAATGAAAATGGCGTGATGACGCTTGCCCGTTTCAGAATTTCATTGTATCTTGCAGCCAATTATGCTTCATGAATATGTACAGTATGAAAAATCAAACAGAAACATACCACTTCCCGCTCATTGCGCTGGAAGAGACCGACTCTACCAACCGATACCTCACCACCCTCTGTGACACAGAGGGTGAGCAGACAGCCGAGTTTACCACTGTCACCGCACGCTACCAGACGGCAGGTAAGGGACAGCGGGGAAACAGCTGGGAGGCAGAGAGGAACAAGAACCTGCTCTTCAGCGTGGTGCTATACCCTACCTTCCTGCCGGCACGCAACCAGTTCGTCCTCTCACAAATCCTGTCGCTGGCCATCAAGGAGGAACTAAGCCAATGGTCGGATGAGATTACCATCAAGTGGCCCAACGACATCTACTGGAGAGAACGGAAAATCTGCGGCATACTGATAGAGAACGATCTGGCCGGCCATCACATCGGACGCTGCATCTGCGGTGTGGGGCTCAACATCAACCAGGAACACTTCGTAAGCGATGCCCCCAACCCGGTATCGCTGAAGCAGATTACCGGAAAGGAGCATCAGCCGGAAGAGATACTGAGCCACATCCTCCAACGTCTCTCCACCTATTACGAGGGGTTGAAGCTGGCAGACCGGGCCTCCTATTCGGCCGAGATTTCAGCCCGCTACGCACGTTCCCTCTTCCGCCGTCGGGGCTATCATGCCTACCAGGATGCACAGGGCCTCTTCCAAGCCCGCCTGCTCCGTGTAGAAGGTGACGGCCGCTTTGTGCTGGAAGATGAGCAGGGGCAGGAGCGCAGCTACCTATTCAAAGAGGTGCAGTATGTTATCTGAAGCCTGCGAAGCCAAGCGAAAGCGACACAAGCAGTGCCATCAACAAGCTGCAATACGTCAAGTATATTTACTATTAGCAAAATGGAGAGCAAATCGAAAAACGCATTTTTCAACCAATTGATAATCAATAATATAGATACATCAACATTCAGTCGCATTCAGAATAGGTTTCAGTCGCATCCTGAAATACATTCAGTCGTATCCTGAATCATGCTCTCTATAAACGGGCTTCTGGAGCCCTTCAATTTGTAAAGTAACATTACCATCCAAACCTCATCTTGAAAAGGGAGCAGAGGCAGTGGAAGAAGTCCTCGATGTACGAAACGACAATTCCCACAGATGACACAGATACACACCGCACACAAGCGTCAGCGGCACATTACTCTGTCTCATCTGTGGGAATGTACATCATACAGTCATCAACGAGAGACCGAAATCACCGTCTCCGCCCCCTGCAGCAAAGGAGAGGTGAAGCGTACACGTACCTCACCGGCCTCGCCTGTAGTCTGGATGTAGGCCAGCAGGCGACCATGGAACACACGGCGATGATGAGCCGTATAATCGCTCATGTCACTGTTGTCCGAGCTTTCCAGTCCCAGGAGACGGGCAGGCCCCTCTACACGGCACGCAATGTCGTTGTCGGCCAGCTTCACCACGGTGCCCTGTTCGTCCACCACCTCCACTGTGAGGCAGGCAACAGCCTTCTGGGCGGAGAGGCTGGCACGGTCGGCTGTCACCCGCAGGGCATACGGACGACCCGAAGTACGGATGGAATAGGAGGCAACGGGCTGACCATCGGCACTGCATCCTTCGGCCACCAGCAGGCCGGGCTGATAGGGGATGTCCCAATGGATGATGCCACTGTCGGCAGGGCGGGGTTGCATGGCTCCTACCTGACGACCGTCCAGCAAAAGGCGTGCCTGAGGGGCATTGGTATAGCAGACCACACGCACGGTCTGGCCGGGCTCGTAGTTCCAGCTGTCCCAGGCGTCGGGCGACAGCCAGCGACGATGCTGCGGATTTTCCGGCAAGGGATAGGTGCCGATGTAGCAGACGGGGTCTTCCCTCCACAGCGAGGCACGCATCTGTCCGCGGGGTTTGGGGAAGCTGCCGAAATCGAGCAGACCGGTATAGAGGCCGCGCGAAGGCCAACGGCCCGATTCACCCAGGTAGTCGGTGCCTGTCCAGATGAACTGACCGAAGATGAACTCCTTCTCCTCCACAGCCTTCCAGGCCTCGATGCCCGAACCCGTCTCGCTGCCATAGATGATGCGCGAAGGATAGGTGGCATGATCCATGTCATAGCGGTCTTCGGTGTAGTTATATCCCACCACATCTACCGCATCGGGATATTCCGTCTCGTTAGACATCACCACGCCGGCCAAGGCACCGGTGACGGGACGGGAAGAGTCGATGGTACGCACACAGGCAGCCAGCCGCTTGGCTATCCGTCCGATACGCATGGCATCGGGGGCATCGGGCTTGTAACCGCCAAACATGGGCTGATTAATCTTGGCACCGTCCAGTATGGGGTGCGAATAGGGATCGTTGGGATAGTCTACCTCGTTGCCTATGCTCCACAGGAAGATGGAGGGATGGTTGCGGTCGCGACGAACCATATCCGTGACATCCCGCTCAATCCACTCCTCAAAGAAGTCGAACGAACCGTCGAAGCTGGGGGTGCCCACGTTCCAGCCCTGCACCCACTTGCGTTTGGGGAACTCCCATTCGTCGGAAGCCTCATCCATCACCAAGAAGCCCAAGCGGTCGCACAGGTCATACAGTACGGGGGCTTGCGGATTGTGGCTCATGCGGATGGCATTGGCACCGATGGACTTCAGGCCGAGCAGACGGCGTTCCCATACTTCGGGAGGTACCACAGCACCCAGCACACCGGCATCGTGATGCAGGCAGACGCCTTTTACCTTCATCCAACGTCCGTTCAGGGCGAAGCCCTTGTTGGCGTCAAACTGCAAGGTACGCAGTCCCACCGTGGTCTCGGTGCGGTCTATCACCCGGCCGCCGGCCAGCAGTTCGCTCTTCAAGGTATAGAGATAGGGGTTCTCCAAATCCCATCGGTGGGGACGTGAGAGCTTCAGGGAGAGCTGTGTCTGCGTCAGCCCTTCGCGAGCCGTCACCCGGGCAGAGCGCACAGCCACCTGCCGGCCGTCGGCATCGAAAAGCGAAGCACGCACCTGCAGGCTTTGCGAAGCTGCCTGATGCTGTTCCACCGAGAGGTCTACCTGCAGCGTAGCCTGTGCATCGGTCAGGGAGAGCGTCTTCCATCCCAACCCCCACTGGGCGAAGTGTGTATCGCCGGACGTCACCATCCAGACATCCCGATAGATGCCGGAGCCTGTGTACCAGCGGGAGTCGGCATAGCGGCTGTGGTCTACCCGCACGGCCAGCACGTTGTCCCCCTTGCGGTTGAGGTAGGGTGTCATATCGTAGAGGAAGGAGATGTACCCATTGGGACGATGGCCCAGCAGATGGCCATTGAGATAGACCGAGCTACGGTTGTACACGCCTTCGAAGTAGATGTAGTGTCGGGCCGCCTCATCGTCTACCCGGAAATGCTTGCGATACCAGCCGATGCCACCCGGCAGATAGCCGGTACAACTGGCCAACGAGGGAGAGAGATGCCCCTCTACCGACCAGTCGTGAGGCAAGTCGAGGCGACGCCACCCGGCATCGTCATACTGGGGAGAAAGTGCGGTAGAGTCATCCTGCAGCAGGAAGAGCCAACCGTCGTTGAAACGGGATGCCTCACCGAAAGAAACCTGCGCCTGCACGGATAGCGAGAGGAGGCAGGTGAACATAAACAAAGAAATGATTCTCATAGCAACATACATTTATATAGGATACTGTTTCTCAAAAACTATACACCACCGTGGTGACGCTGCCGGCATCCAGCACTACCTGGGCGGAGGCAGAGAGGGTGGCCTCCTGCAGTTTCTTGCTGCTGGTGGTGGTATAAGTGGTAATGGACTTCGGAGCGGCAGGCCAGTCGGTACGGGTCTCCGAAAGACGGATGGCACGTTCGGACAGGTTGGTGTAGACAGCCACTAACTTATCTCCCGTAGGCGAGAGATAGGCCGACCCGAAGAAGAGATTGGACTCGTTGAGCGACAAAGCGACGCGGCGATAGCCCGGACGGATGAAGCGGCTGTAGTTGCCCAGCACCCACAAGGTGGGCATAGGCTGATAGGTACCCTCCTGATGGATGTCACCGTACTCACCTCCAGCCGGAGTCAGCGCTACCAGCAGGAAGCGGTCCTTGTGTCCGTAGCGCGGCATATCCATGGAGGTCCAGAAGCTCCACGAGGTGACACCGGCCACCGTGAGGTCGTTGTGGATGACCTTCGACATATAGAGTGCAATGTCCATCTCGGTAGCCTGGTCATAACCTACAAATTCAGCGGAGCTATATCCGTCGCCCAACATGCTCCATTCACTCTGCCATACCTCTACGCCCAGCGATTCAGCCTTCTGCGCCACCTGCTTGCGCACACTGCGCATCCCGTCCCAGGTACCGTCGGTCCAGTAGCTGTGTCCGCACACCAGCTTCTTGACATGCGCCAGGTCGCCGATGTAGGTAGAGGTACCGGGTGTATAGAAAGCGGAGAGGACGTTGCTGCGGTCGGCACCATCCTTTATCTTGTAGAGATATTCCCAAGAAGCGGCCTCGCCCGGCAAGATGTCGGTAGAGAGTCCGCGGGCGGTCAAGGCAGCATCCAGCTCGCCTGCCAGCCGGGCTACCTGTTCGTTGGTCCATCCGCTGCCCTCCTGTCCGCCATCCCAGTTGTACTGAGGTTCGTTGACGGGTGAGATGTGGCTGATGGAATAGCCTTCGGCGACATAGTGAGCGGCCACATCGGCCATATAGGCGGCAAAGTCGTCGTAGCAGTCATCCTTCAGGTTGCTGACACCACCCCGGTTGGAATAGCCCTTGCCGTTGTAGGTGTACTGCACGGGCGGAGTATTACTGAAGAGGATGAAACTATTGCAACCCAATGCCTTGGCCTGCTGCATGAAGTAGCGTTGTCCCTCGCAGCGGTTCCAATCCAGTGTGAGGTCATCTTTCAGATAGGATTCGGCACGCCGCGATTCGTCGTCGATGCCGCTGGCCGCGCCCTGTTCAGCCGTTCCGCCGCCCAGGTTGACACGCCACTGCGAAAGGCCGATGCCTTTAGGCTGGCCGGCAACAATCTCGGACGAGAAGAGCAGTTCGGCAATGCCGGCCCGTCCCTTCGTCCACTCACGGCCTACCGTAGCAGGCATCCAGCAATCCGAAGCACCGAATCCGGCAATGGTCTGATAGGTCTGTCCGGCATCAATCGTCACCAGCTTCTCCACACTGCCGGCCGGTGCATCGGGTACGTCCGGCACATCGGGAGTGTCCGGCGTGTCGGGTGTAGAGGGTGAATCACTGCCACAAGCCATCAGCAGAGAGGCTAACAAGGCAGAGGTAAGTAATGATAAATAGGTCTTTACATTCATGGTTACAAGTGCTAAATAAAAGTCGCGGGCAACCCTTCGGAGGGAGGGCATACCCGCGACAAAGTTATAAAATATACCTATTGAACGGTAGTGAATCTCCCGTTAATTCCATCCCGGGTTCTGAACGATGGTTCCGTTGGATATGGTGATTTCGTACAGCGGAATGGGGAAGAGGAGGTCGCGGTTCTCCTGGAAGGTGGCACCCTTATCACTCGACTCATACTGGTTCTCCCACTCGTAGGGATCGGCAGTGGCCTCGTTAGTGTTCCAGCGTACAAAAGAGCCGTTGGGACCCATGATGTCGCAAATTAGGGCCTTTCCGCTATCGTTCTTCCAACGACGCAGGTCATACAGACGATGGCCTTCGCACGCCAGCTCCAGACGACGTTCGGCACGGATGGCATCGCGCAACGCCGAACCGCTGGATGTCACATCGGCCAAGTGCGCACGCTGGCGGATCTGGTTCAGGTAGGTACGAGCCGCAGCATCGTCGCCCGTCTCGTTACAAGCCTCGGCATACATCAGCAGCACGTCGCCGTAGCGCAGGATGATGTGGTTCAGAGGCACCTTCGGCTGGTCGTAGTGTTCGGGACGCTTGGCCAACGGAATGTAGAGCTTGCGGTTGATGCGGGCCGACTTGTGCTTGGCGGGGTCAACGGCATACGAGCCGTCGCCGTTCTGGTTGCCCTGCTTCTCGACCAACGTTGCGAAGTCGGGTTCGCCGGCAATCTCCTGAGCACCGTTCTTGATGATGGTCCACTGCAGACGTTCGTAGTCGCCAGCCTCGATGAAGGCGTTCTCCAGATTCGCTGTGGGGAGACCCCAAGCCCATCCGTCCTGGTCGCCACCCGAGCGGTTACCCGATACGATGGACATGCTGCCACCCAGATCGTACACATCGTCGTAGCGGTTCTGTACCTCGAAGAGTGACTCCTCGTTGTTCTCGTAGTCAATGTTCCAGACCTTGCCGAAATCGTCCATCAGACGGTATTCGCCCTCGGTGATGACTGTATTCAGCGTAGTCTTGGCATCGGCAAACTTACCTTGGTAGAGCTGTGCCTTACCCAGCAGGCCAAGTGCGGCACCACGGGTAGCACGACCCATATCGTTGGCACTGTACTTGCTGCGTTGCGGCAATACGGAAGCTGCATCCTTCAGGTCTTGCTCGATAAGCTGGTATACCTCCTCTGTGGTGGAACGGGTGATGCCAGCCACCTCTTCGGGCAGCAGGAAACCGTCGATAACGGGTACACCGCCGAAATTCTTCACCAGCTCAAAATAGAAGTAGGCACGCAGGAACTTGGCCTCGGCTACCAGACGGGCCTTCTTGGTTTCATCCAGAATATTGGCCTGCGGGATACGCTCGATGGCGATGTTGCAACGCAGGATACCCTTGTAGCGGTATTGCCAGAAGTTGGAGATGGTACCGTTGCTCTGGCCCACACCCTGATAGTGTGCCAGCGAGAGGTATCCGCTCTGATCCTGAGTGGTGTTGCCCATCCAGTAGTCGTCGGTACACATGTCTGTCAGTATCCAGAAGTTCTCAATCTGCCACCAGCCGTGGTAGGTGATGGCATTGTAGCATCCCGTCAGGAAGTCTTCGGCATCCGCTTCGCTCTGGAAGTAGTTGTCAAGGTTCTGCTGTCCTCGTGCATCTTCCTCCAGGAAGTCGGAACAAGCGGAGAAGGATAAGGTGGCGAACATGGCCACTATGGTAAATATCTTTTTCATAACTTCAACGAATTAAAATTTAAAGTCAATACCGAATAAGAAAGTACGCGGATTGGGGTAAGCCACACCGTCGATACCGGTTTCAAGTACACTGCTGCCCAACTGCGGACGTTCGGGATCCATGCCGGAGTAACCCGTGATGGTGAACGGATTCTGCGCCGAGAAGGAGAGACGGAGTTCGTTGCCGCCCAACCAGCTCTTAGGCAGTGTATAGCCCACCTGCAGCAGCTTGCAACGGAAGTATGAGCCGTCCTCAACGAAGAAGCTGGATACGCGGTTGTAGTTCTGGTTGTTGTCATTGGCTGTCAGGCGAGGTATGTCGTAGCTGGTGCCTTCGCCATGCCAAGCCTTGGCCAGCGTACCGGCATAGACGTTCTCACCGTTGATGCCCGAGTAGCGGCTCTTGGTCTTGTTGAAGATGTCGTTGCCGAAGGTGCCGTAGAAGTTGGCGGTGAAATCAACATTCTTGTACGTAAATCCCAGATTCAGACCCATCATCAACTTGGGATAGGCGTTGCCAATGTAGGTCTTGTCGTTTTCGTCCAATACGCCGTTGTGATCGAGGTCCTTGAAGCGGATGTCGCCGGGAGCGGCATTTGGCTGCAGGATTTCCCCGTGTTCGCCGGTATGGGCATATACCTCTTCCCAATTCTGGAACAGGCCGTCGGCCACAAAACCATAGAAGCGACCGATTTCGCATCCGTCCTCGGCACGCAGAATCTGGCTGCCGTTGAAGTCACCTGAATAGACAGGACCGTCGCCAGAGAGTTTGATGGCCTTGTTCTTGACAGCCGAGAGATTGAGGCCGACATTATAGCTGAACTCTTTGTTAATCTGGTCATGCCAGTTGGCACTGAACTCCCAACCGGTGGCCTGCATCTTACCGATGTTCATCACGATGGCGCTGTTCCATGCGGGATAACCGAGTGCCAGCACATTGTTCTTGGAGTAGAGCATGTCATGCGACTTCTTCTGATAGATGTCGAAGGTTACGTCCAGACGGGAGTCGAGGAACGACATGTCGATACCCAGGTTATAGTCTTCTACCGTCTCCCACTTCAGGTTGGCATTACCTACCGAACTGATGGTGGTACCCGTCACGCGGTCTTGCCCCACGCCCATCACGGCATCCGATGTCTCCAGCAGCGAGAGGTAAGCCGAGTTGCTGATGCTCTGGTTACCTACACGTCCCCAGCCGGCACGTATCTTCAGGTTGTTGAATATCTGCTGGTCTTCCATGAACTTCTCGCTGATGACACGCCAAGCCACAGATACAGAGGGGAAGAAGGCGTACTTGTTACCCTTGGGGAACTTGGACGAACCATCGGCACGGAGTGAAGCGGTCAGGTAGTAACGGTTGTCGTAGTTGTACATCACACGACCGATGTAAGAGAGCAGTGTGTTGAAGGCGGTGTTGCCGTCGGCTTTCTGGTTGATGGTACCGGCATGTACCTCATGCAGTGTCTCGGCGTTGCTCGGCGTGTCTTCGCGTGAGCCATTCAACCAATAGTCGGCAAAACGCTCGGCGGTGAAGCCGGCCATCACGTTCAGGTTGTGCTTCTCGGCCAGAGTGGTCATGTAGTTCACGGTGTTGGTCCAGTTCCAGTCTAACCACTCGTTGTATGCACGATAGGCGTTGCTATAAGTCGATTTCTCTAACTGGTCAATCTCGAACTGCGGTGTGAAGCTATCCGAACGACGGATGTGTGCATTGACACCGAACTGGGTACGTAGTGTCAGACCCTTGATGGGAGTGAGCTGCAGATAGGGGTTCATCAGCACACCGTATTCGCGGCTGTGCGAATCCATGCGGGCGATGGATGCCACGGGGTTCCAAGTCTGGTTGTTGTGCGAACGTGAGTAGTTGTTGTACTCGTTGTCCACCCATTCTGACTGGTCGCGCATCACGGGTGTAGTGGGGTCCATGGCCATGGCACTGCTGAACTGGTTGGGCGTGTCGTCCCACGACTCCATGCGCGGAGCGATGTCAAATCCCATCTTCACCACCTTGTTGAAGGTGTACTCCGTGTTCAGGCGGGCATTGATCTTGTCCCAATAACCATAGTCAAACTGCGAATTGTTGCGGAAATAACCCAAGCTGAAGTTATAGACCAACTTTTCGTTGCCGCCCGATACGGTGAAGGCGTAGTTCTGTACCAGCGCCGTCTTGTTCACCGTCTCGTTCCACCAGTCGGTTCCCTCGGCATCGGTGAATCCGTCCTTGCCATTCCATACCGGCTGACGGCCTTCGTTGGTGTAGCGGGCCTTGAATACCTGCTCGTACTCGGCAGCACCGGCCATGTCGGGATTGCCGATGGTCTGGAAACCTGCAGAGGCCGTAAAGTTGAAGCGGGTCTGTCCGGCAGAACCCTTCTTGGTAGTAATCAGGATGACACCGTTTGAACCACGGGTACCGTAGATGGCAGCAGCAGAGGCATCCTTCAGCACCTCCATAGACTCGATGTCGTTGGAGTTGAGGAAGTTGATGTTATTACCCACCGGCATACCGTCCACTACATAGAGCGGGTCGCTGCCGTTCACTGTGGTGACACCACGTATCAGCACCTTCGGCGTAGCACCCGGGCCACCGCCGCTGACCACCTGCACACCATTAATCTTGCCCTGCAAGGCGTCCATGGCGTTACCGGTAGTCACTTCGGTAATCTGCTCGCCCTTTACGGTAGAGATGGAGCTGGTCAGGTCGCTCTTCTTGACGGCACCGTAACCGATGACTACCACTTCGTCCAGCAGCTCGCTGTTCTCTTTCAGTACCACGTTGATGACCGTACGTCCGTTAACGGGAATCTCTTGTGTCTCGAAACCGATGCTGGAGAATATCAGCACAGCATCCTTTGCAACGCTCGGCAACGTATAGTCACCGTCAATACCGGTAATTGTACCTACACCGGCACCCTTCACCTGCACCGTTGTACCAATCAACGGTTCCTGATCGGTGGCCGAAGTCACCACACCTTTTACTGTAATCTGCTGCGCAAAGCCGCACAGGCTGAACAGCGCGAGGCAGAGGAATATCATTTGTCTTTTCATATCCTATTCTATCTAATGTTATACATTATTTATTTGGCAGGCACAATCTTGCCGCGTCCCAGATGGGCATCGAATTCAAAGCGATAGTTGCCGTAGTTGGTCACGGTAGGGTTCAGCCAGTTGTCCATCACGTTGGTGCCGTCAGCCCACTTCATGTTGGTGCCTTCCCAGTTGGGGTTGACATCGTTCTTCTTGCTGAAGTAGCCGAACTTCTCTATTTCGTGAGAGTCATCGCCACGCCACTCCACATAATCCCACCAACCATCGGGATGGTAGTTGGTGATGATGAAGTTCAGACTCTGACCGGCTTCCAGCGTCCATGTCTCGCCATCAGCCGGATAGTAGAAGAGATGCGGATTATGGGCATCCTGCACAAACAGATGGTTGCCTGCATCCTGCGGAGAACCGCCCCAACCAATATAGAAGTCTATCAGCTCGCCATTCCTCTCATTTAAGAAACACGTCTTTCCATACGTATAGTTGATGGGGTCGGTAGCCTCGTCTACCGTGTAGGTACGCATGCTGTAGGTAGAGTTCAGGATATCAATGTCTATTTCGTAATACACACCAGCCTCATTCAGCACAATCGGTTTGGCGGTATCGGGATCATCGGTCAGTTTGTCAGCATCTTCCGGATCCAGACCGAAACAGATGGGGGTGAAGTCGGTTTTCTGCGGCAGGAAGAAGATTTCGGTACCGGCAGCCTTGTTGTAGTAGCGTGCCCGATACTGATATTCGCCCGTATGGTTGATGACCATCGGCACACCGAACACGTCGCTGTTCAGCTCTTCTACGGTAGCCACGTCTGCCAAATACATCTTCGGGAAGTCGGGCATCTCTGATACGCTGATGACGCTGGTTGCCATCTTCTTGTTGCCCTTGGCATCCACTGCCTCTACGGTCAGGTTGTAACTCTTCACCTCGTTGGGGAAGATAATCTGCTCTACGAAGCTCAGAGAGGTCTTGCCATTGGCCTCCACGCGGCGGTTGTCAAATCCTTCCACACCGGGGATGTTGATGATGACATAGTCCAGTGCGCGGTCATCGGTCACGGTGAAGCTCAGCTTGAACTTCGTTTCGTTCTTCATCAGCACCGTCACCTCCTTGTCGGGAGCAATGGCAAATACCGGATCGGCGAAGTCACCGTCCATCGTCACCAGCACATCCTGCGACACGCTGCGTCCGCCTACATCGTACACGGTAACGGTCACCGTGAAGCGTTCGCCAATCTCGTCACGCTTCAGGTTATACTCGTAACTCAAGTCGTACGAAGTCTGGGGTTCGCCATAAATTTCCACCAGATCGATGGTTTTGTTCAGATAGAGGTCGGCGCACTTCAGATTGATTTTGGAGATACCATCCTGGTCGCTCAAAGCAGCCTTGATGGTAAACGAATGACCGGCACCCGACTGGATGTGATCCTCCGCCAAAGCCATGGTGGGGTTCTGCCCGTCTACATCAGGATAGCCATCGTCGTCGCTACATCCTGTCGTACATAAAGCCAATGATAAAAATGCCCAGAGTGTGGCATTCAAGAATTGCTTCTTCATACATATTATTATTAAAGTTACACAATAAATTTGCTGCCGAACCCTCCATCCGAAAGAGAAAGAAGAGGAGTCACTACACCCCCGCCTCCGCACCCGATGGACGGTTCGCACGGCAAAAGTAATCTTTCAACGGTTCACCTGCCGTCACAAATCATGCAGAAGAGGTGCATAAATCTTTCAATGCACGATTTGTGCACCTACTATTTCAGAAATCTATGTAATTTTGAGGCACTTAACAAGCATGTATATACCATGAGAGCAAGAATCTTTCTCAGTATCTTCCTGCTGACGTTCCTTTCAGTGAGCGTGTCGGGACAGCCATTTATGATCAAGCAACTGGGCATTCACGAGGGATTGTCCAACAACCATGTGGTCAGCATCGCCCAAGACAAAGAGGGCTTTTTGTGGTTTGCCACGGAGGAGGGACTGAACAAGTTTGACGGCCTGCAGTTCATCTCTTTCTTCAAGGAGGAGGAGTCGCAGCGGGAAGGATTGTCCGGCAACGAACTGAACCACTTGCTGGACGACCCTCGTGACTCGTTGCTGTGGATAGCCACCCAACGTGCCGGACTGAATTGCTTCGACTACAAGCACGGCACCTTCTATACCTACCGCAACGATCCGAGCAACCCGGAGAGCCTGATTACGGACGACATCACTAAAGTCTTCCCCGACCATCAAGGGAAGGGATTGTGGATCTGCACCTACTGGAAAGGAGTGGACCACTTGGACAAGCGCACTGGCCGATTCACCCACTACAACACCGAGACAGTCCCCACCCTGCCCAACGATCACATCTGGACCATTGCCGACGGACGCGACGGACTGCTCTATATCGGCCACGTAAGCCATGGACTGAGCATCCTCTCCCTGAAAGAGAAACGGGTGCGCAACTTCCGCCACGAAGCGGGCAACCCTCGCAGTCTGCCAGGTAACGAAGTGACCTGCCTGTACAACGACCCC
>SAMEA3663297__coassemble_163_pt1 | contig 45749 bp, 37 predicted proteins | sample SAMEA3663297__metabat2_low_PE_003 | metagenome-assembled genome bin SAMEA3663297 (sample SAMEA3663297) | pig gut metagenome | biome: pig gut; feature: pig-associated habitat; material: faeces | place: China | collected 2013
AACAACGGCTACACCAGATGCAGGGCGACAAGGCTCTGATCAAGGAGGAAGTTGACGACGAGGACATTGCCGATGTGGTTTCCCGTTGGACGGGTATCCCCGTCAGCAAGATGTTGCAGAGCGAAAAGGAGAAACTGCTGCACCTGGAAGAGGAGCTGCATAAGCGGGTCATCGGACAGGAAGAGGCCATCGAGGCCGTGAGCGATGCCGTACGCCGTAGCCGTGCCGGATTGCAAGACCCGAAACGACCCATCGGATCGTTCCTCTTCCTGGGCACCACCGGCGTAGGAAAGACGGAACTGGCCAAGGCACTGGCTGAATTTCTGTTCGACGACGAGACCATGATGACCCGTATCGACATGAGTGAATATCAGGAGAAGCACAGCGTATCGCGTCTGGTAGGAGCACCTCCGGGCTATGTAGGATACGATGAAGGTGGTCAGCTGACCGAAGCCGTGCGCAGAAAGCCTTACTCGGTTGTGCTGTTCGATGAGATTGAAAAGGCTCATCCCGATGTATTCAACATCTTGCTACAAGTGTTGGATGACGGACGTCTGACCGACAACAAGGGTCGCACGGTCAACTTCAAGAACACCATCATCATCATGACCAGCAACATGGGTAGCAGTTACATCCAAAGTCAGATGGAGAAATTGAACGACACGAACAAGGCATCTCTGATAGAGGAGACAAAAAAAGAGGTGATGAACATGCTGAAGAAGAGCATCCGACCGGAATTTTTGAACCGTATTGATGAGACCATCATGTTCCTGCCGCTGACAGAGCCTGAAATCAAGCAAATCGTTAACTTGCAGATAGGTCACGTACAGCAGATGTTGGCTGGTAACGGAGTGACGCTGAAACTGACGGATGCAGCTGTGAACTTCCTGGCCAATGCGGGTTACGACCCTGAGTTCGGTGCCCGGCCTGTGAAACGTGCCATCCAGCACTACCTGCTGAATGACCTTTCGAAGAAGCTGCTGGCGCAGACAATCGACCGCAACCGTCCCATCACGGTAGATGTATCTCCAGCAGCGGACGAGCTGACCTTCCGTAACTGAACAATGTGTGTATAAGTTTTTAGGGTAACAAAAGCTAAACTTGACTGACGCGAGGGGGTGACGGACAGAGAGTCCGGTCATTCCCTCGTTTTTTTCATTTACGTAAGTCTCAGTTACCCCTACGCCTCCAGCAACGTAATGATGCCACTGATGCCGATATAGAGATAGACAATGTTGCGCAGCCACTTGCCTGAAAGTCGATTGAAGACGTAGGCACCCAGCCAAGCACCCACAAGGACGCCCCCTACTCCCCACACATATCCCCAAGCCACCTGCGAGGTAAGGAAGCCGTTGCCGGCCCGCATCAAGGTCATGGAGATGTTACCCAGCAGGAAGTAGGCCGAGGTCATGGCCAGATAGTGTTCTTTATCGGGCTCGGAAGAGATGAAATAGAGTACGGCCGGAGGGCCTTGCATACCGAAGAAGCCTCCCATCAGTCCGCTCAACGTACCGGCCACCAGCTGCAGCTTCCGGGTGGGACGGAAACGGATGCGACTGCCCAGCAGAAAGAAGTAGAAGGAGATGAGCAACAGCGTCACACCCAATATCCTGCGCAGCAGTACGTCATCGGTACGGGCCAGTACGCAGACAGCTACTGATGACACCAGGATGAAGGTGAGCAGAATGGGCCACAATCGGCTCCACACCACCTTGCGGTACATGCGGAGCGTTATCATCAGTGTCGTGGTGAGTGCCAGCAGGCCGGAAAGCGTAGTGGCTTCGCCATAGCTGGGGAGCAGGGAGGGCAGCATCGTCATGATGAAGATGCCGAAACCAAAGCCCGTAGTACGCTGAATGAAGCTGGCAACAATACAGAGCAGAAACAGTTCCATCATCATAGGCTCATCATCTGTTACGTGAACAGCCGTCCTGTCCACTGCCCCATCGCCACACAGACTACACAACAGCATACGGAGAGCAGGGCATAGCCCAATCCGGCAAGCCATTCTCCCGCCTGCAACAGCTGGAGTGTCTGGGCAGAGAAGGTAGAGAAGGTGGTGAACCCTCCGCACAATCCCACCGTAGCCAGCAGGTAGATGGGCGTACCCTGACTGCACACGGCCATGAACAGCCCTATCAGAAACGATCCGCACACATTAGCGGCCATCGTGGCATACAGCCCCGATAGTGAGAGAGTCGCCGCACACATACTAAAGCCGTAGCGCAGGATGCTGCCCAAGGCTCCACCCAACGCTACGGCCAACAGTTCTTTCGTCATCCGTCCCCTTATACCAACTTGTGAATAATCAGTCCTGAACGCAGTTTCGGTTCGAACCAGGTAGTTTTAGGAGGCATGATGTTGCCTGTATCGGCAATGTCCATCAGTTGCTTCATCGAGACGGGATAGAGGGCCAAGGCCACCTTCATCTCACCGCTGTCCACACGTTTCTTCAGCTCGCCCAGACCGCGGATGCCGCCTACAAAATCAATGCGTTTGTCCGAACGGAGGTCTTTGATACCCAGCACCTCGTCCAGTATCAGGTTGGACGATATGGTGACATCAAGCACTCCGATGGGGTCGTTGTCATTGTACGTACCCGGCTTGGCAGTCAGGCTATACCACTTGCCCTCCAGATAGAGCGCGAAGTTGTGCAGGCCTGCAGGCTTGTAGATGTCCGTACCCTTCTCCTCTACCGTGAAGTTCTTCTCCACGGCATTCAGGAACTCAGCAGGTGTCAAACCGTTCAAGTCCTTCACCACACGGTTATAGTCGATGATGGTCAGCTGATTGGCCGGGAAGCAGACAGCCATGAAGTAGTTATACTCTTCGTCCCCCCGATGGTTGGGGTTCTGCTTGGCCTTCTCTGCACCCACCAGCGCGGCAGCCGCACTCCGATGGTGTCCGTCTGCAATATACAGAGCCGGCATCTTGGCAAACTCAGCCGTGATGGCTTCGATGTCCTCGGATGCGTCAATTATCCAGAAGGTATGTCCGAATCCGTCGCCGGGGGCGATGAAATCGTATACAGGTTTCTGAGCCGTATAGCGGGCAATGATGGCATCCAGCGTCGCATTGTCGGGATAGGCAAAGAAGACAGGCTCGATGTTGGCGTTGTTCACCCGCACATGCTTCATGCGGTCCTCTTCCTTGTCGCGGCGGGTCAATTCATGCTTCTTGATGACCCCGTTCATATAGTCGGGCACGTATGCACCTACCACCAGTCCATACTGCGTCTTGCCATTCATGGTCTGCGCATAGATGTAGTAGTTTTCCTTTTCGTCCTGCACCAGCCATCCTTTGTCTTGGAACAGCTGGAAGTTCTGCGCAGCCTTGTCGTAGACGCGCGGATCGTGTTCGTCCGTACCTTCGGGGAAGTCAATTTCAGGTTTGATGATGTGGTAGAGGGATTTCTCGTTTCCCTTGGCCTCTTCGCGTGCCTCGGCAGAGTTCAGCACGTCGTAGGGGCGCGATGCCACCTGCTCCACCAGATCTTGCGGCGGGCGTATGCCTCTAAAAGGTTTGATCGTTGCCATAAGTCTAAAACAGTAGGTTAGGTCAAGCTTTCTTATTCACTCTGAAACGTTCGCATCCATCCTTCAGGAAGCCCACTATCTGCTTGGCGGCAGCGATGCCGGCATTGATGTTGGCTTCGGCTGTCTGGGCACCCATCTTCTTGGGGGTAGAGAAGTAGCGGCCTGCAAACTTGGCGGCAAACGTCTCGTTGGCAGCGGGCATGATGTCTGTCACGTACTTCAGTTCCGTGCGCTCTTCCATCAGTTGTATCAGTTCGGTCTCATTGATTACCTCTTTGCGGGCCGTATTCACCAGCACGGCTCCCTTGGGCATCCGTCCCACCAGAGCGGCATTGATGGAGTTCTTTGTCTCGGCCGTAGCGGGAATATGAAGTGACACCACGTCACACGTAGCATACAGTTCTTCGGCAGAAGCCACTGCCGTCACGCCCTCGCTCTCGATGACCTCTTTCGGGCAGAAGGCATCGAATGCATAGATGTCCATACCAAAGCCCTTGGCGATGCGTGCCACGTTGCGTCCCACGTTGCCAAAGGCATGGATACCCAGCTTCTTCCCCTTCAACTCCGTGCCCGACGTACCGTTGTACATATTGCGAACGGCCATCACCATCAGTCCGAAAGCCAGCTCGGCCACGGCGTTTGAGTTCTGTCCGGGGGTATTCATCACGCATACGTTGTGCGCTGTAGCGGCTTCCAGGTCTACGTTATCGTAGCCGGCACCTGCACGTACCACTATTTTCAGCTGCTTGGCAGCATCCAGCACCTCTGCATCAATCACATCACTACGGATGATGATGGCATCCGCATCCTGCACAGCCTCCAACAGGCGTGCCTTTTCGCCATATTTCTCTAACAATACCAGTTCGTATCCGGCAGCTTCTATCTCTTTACGAATGCCGTCCACAGCCACTTTGGCGAACGGCTTATCAGTTGCTACTACTATTTTCATCCTTGTATCAGTTTTGAGTTTACAAGTTTTTGAATTTATGAGGCGTTTATGCGTGCAGCGCCTCAAACTCCTTCATGCAGTCAATCAGTGCCTGAACACTCTCCTTCGGCAGAGCGTTGTAGCAGGATGCGCGGAATCCACCTACCGAGCGGTGTCCCTTGATGCCTACCATGCCACGTTCGGTTGCAAACTTCAGGAAGTCAGCCTCCAGTTCCTTGTATTCGGGAGCCATGACGAAACAGATATTCATGCGCGAGCGATCTTCCTTGTTGGCGACCGTGCCTACAAACATCTTGTTACGGTCTATTTCTCCATACAGCATCTCTGCCTTTTCGATGGCACGACGTTCCATTTCCTTCACACCACCCTGTTCCTTGATCCAGCGCAGTGTCTGCAAAGCGGCATAGATAGGCACTACAGGCGGCGTGTTGAACATTGATCCGCCGTCGATATGTGTCTGGTAGTTGAGCATGGTGGGGATGTAGCGCGACACCTTGCCTACCGCTTCGTTTTTCACGATGACGAAGGTGACACCAGCCGGAGCCAGATTCTTCTGTGCACCACCATAGATACAGATATATTTGGACACATCGATAGGACGGGAGAAGATATCAGATGACATATCCGCAATTACCGGTACGGGCGAATCCAGGTCTTCCTTGATTTCAGTACCATAGATGGTATTGTTGGTTGTGATATGGAAATAGTCAGCATCCGCAGGGATGGTATAGTCTTTCGGAATATATGTATAGGTAGCTTCGGCCGACGAAGCCACTTCCACCACTTCACCGAAAGCCTTGGCTTCCTTCATTGCCTTCTTGGCCCATACACCTGTATTCAGATAGGCAGCCTTCTTCTCCAGGAAGTTGTAGGGTACCATGCAAAATTCCAGACTTGCACCGCCACCGAGGAAAAGTACCGAATAGCCTTCGGGAATGTTGAGCAACTCCTTGAAGAGAGCTACAGCCTCGTCTACCACTGGCTGGAAGTCCTTTGCACGATGGCTGATTTCCATCAGAGAGAGTCCTGAACCATTGAAATCTAAAATAGCCTTCGCTGTATTCTCAATCACTTCACGTGGAAGAATGGAAGGTCCCGCATTGAAATTATGCTTTTTCATTTGAAGTTTGTTTTTGGTTATACAATTCTTTCATTTGTCCTAACGACAAGGCGAAATTACGGATTTTTTTCCGTATAAAAAATCTTTTGGCTTGAAAATCCCCTTTCTGACACAATTTATCTGACTTTTTTAGAGTATATGCAAGAAATATTCGACTTTTTGTCATGCCTGCTTACCAACGTCGGAAAAGGAAGAATAAACAGTAAGATAAAATGGATCCAACGTTTGAATCCGCAAGCAAAGAGGTGGCTCGAACGACAATTTTCTCACCGAGCCTCCTCTATCAGGGTCTTTATGCCCTTGATTTTCTCGCCCTGAACCAGCGTAAGCAACTGCTTCACTTTGGTGCGGCGGACAGCCACGTAGGTACAACGCTCTCTGACATCGACCGCTCCTACCTCTTCGCGGACAAGTCCGCCTTTCTTATAGAGGAAACCGGCTATGTCGGCACGGCTAATCTTATCACGCTTCCCTTTACCTATATATAAGGTAGTCCATCGCGAACGGGGAACGTGAGGCGTAACAGACGACAGGTCGAACGTCGGTACCTCCTGCTCCACATAGGCTGGCAGATGCTCCTCGGAATGCAGCAACAGGTAAACGGATCCACGTGCTTCCCAACGGGCCGTACGGCCGTTTCGGTGGGTGTAGGCCTCTTCGTTCAGCGGCAGATGATAGTGTACGACATTGTCTAAGCCGGGGATGTCTAAGCCCCGCGCCGCCAAGTCGGTAGAGACAAGCACTGGCGACGAGCCGTTGCGGAACTTGTAGAGAGCCCGCTCGCGGTCGCGCTGCTCCATGCCGCCGTGAAAGGCATCGCAAGGGAATTTTCGGGACTTCAGGTAACCTACCACCCTATCCACACTCTCGCGGTAGTTGACAAAGACCAGCGTTGATGCCTCGCCCAACATACAGAGCAACTGATAGAGTGTCTCCAACTTGTCCTTCGCAGGTGAAGCTACCTGCCATACGGCCAGACGGTGTGCCAAGGATTGAGGGGCCAGATAGTCGAGCCGGCACAGCGTGGCCTCACCGACCCCTACAAAACGCGGAATTTCCTCGGCATCAGTGGCTGAGAGCAGCACGCGCTTGCGCAAAGCCGGGAGACGGCCGATGACTTGGGCCATCTCTTCCTGAAAGCCTAACTCCAGACACTTGTCGAACTCATCAATCACCAGAGTCGATACCGTAGACGCATCGAAGTTCTGCTTCTCCAAATGATCGTTCATGCGACCAGGCGTAGCGATGATGACGTCGGGATTTACCCCCTTCATGGTGCGATGCTCTTCCATAGCAGGACGGCCTCCGTAACAGCAGATGGCCTTAAAAGGGAGAGCCATCTGACGGAAGACGCCTTCTGTCTGTAGCGCCAACTCGCGCGAAGGCACCAGTACGACCGCCTGCACACCACCACCCGCAGACCCGAGCGACTGCACTAAAGGCAGCAGGTAAGCCAGCGTTTTGCCCGAACCGGTGGGCGAAAGCAGCAGCACGTCTGTGGCGTTACCGTATGCCTCCAGCATGGATTGCTGCATGGGGTTCAGCGACTCAATCTTCAGGTTGCGTAAAACAGCTTGTATATCCATTCTCTTCTTCTCCATAAATTAAGTATCGACACTTACTTGCCTTCCAGCGCATGACGGATGGCTGCCTTCAATCCCTCCTGCGTGAAAGGTTTCACCAGATAATCATTGCAGCCGGCTTCCATCGCTGCCCGCTGATCCTCTTCATCCGCATGGGCCGACAGGGCGATAATGGGCACATCGGCAGAGAGCTGACGGATGATACGTGTGGCATCCAAGCCTCCCAGATTAGGCATACGCATGTCCATCAGGATAAGGTCGGGACGCATCTCGTCAAACAAGCTCACCGCTTCCATGCCGTCCTTGGCACGTTCCAGATGATACTCTTTACCCACTATGAGTTTTATCAGGGTATAGTTGTAATCGGCATCTTCCGCCACCAGAATGGTACTGGCACCAGCCGATGCCTCTGCGGATGCAGACGGCTGCCCGACAGGAGGAGCCGGTATAGGTTGCTGTGGCAACAAGTCCGTTGATGACGGCACCTCTTCTAAAGGAGGCAACGCTCCTTCGCCCCCCTCGGACAAGGGCAAGGTGAAGCGGAAGGTAGTACCCTCGCCCTGTTGGGATGTCACCCAGATGTGTCCGCCCATACGCTCAATGATGAGCTTGCTGATGGAGAGTCCCAAGCCGGTGCCCTGCACACTCTCGTTGGCCTTGACAAAACGTTCGAACACATGGTCCAGTTTTTCGGGCGCGATACCCGCGCCAGTATCGGTGACGTAAAATTCCAGCATTCCCTCCTTGCAGGCATAGCCATAGCTGATGCTGCCCTGGGTAGTAAACTTGTAGGCGTTGCTTATCAGATTGGAAATAACCTGAAAGAGGCGGTTCTTGTCGGCCTCTACCAGCACGGCCGTGTCCGAGGGGTCGAAACGCAGCTCTACTCCCGGCGGGCAGGAAAGGCGATGGGCCGTGTAGACATCCTGACAGAGCCTGTAGAGATGAAGCGGATGGATGGTGAAATCGGTCATGCCAGCCTCTATCTTCGAGAGGTCCAAAATTTCATTGATCAGTCCCAGCAACCGCTCGTTGTTCGACTCTACAATCCGATAGAACTCCTGACGCTCGTCGGCACTATTGCTCTCGGCTATCAGGCGCGAAAAGCCTACGATGGCATTGAGCGGTGTGCGTATCTCGTGACTCATATTGGCCAAGAAAGCCGACTTCAGTCGGTCGGACGTTTCGGCTTTTTCCTTGGCCTTCTGCAAATCGCGCCTCATCTGTTCTTCCTCGGTAATGTCCCAGTCGATATTCACCAGGATGGGCGGGAAGTCATCACTCACTATCTTAATCTTCTGTTTGTCGGCATACTTCACTTTTCCGTCGGGGGTCACCTGCTCTTCTATCCAATGCATGGGGATGCCCGTCTCGGCCACCTGCACATCTTGTGCCCGTTTCCGCTCGGCCACCTCCCGCGGATGGAAGTCGAAGTCATCCTTGCCGATGGCGTATTGATTGTCTATATGTTTGTACGACTCACGATTGCGATAGAGGTAACGGAAGCCGTTTTCGATGTCCTTCACCACCACTCCTGCAGGCAGATTGTCCACCACCTTGTCCAGAATCTGTGTGAAGCGCTTGGCCTCGCGCTCGCTTTTCACTCGTGCCGACACGTCGTGTCCGAAGGCCCAGAGCGTCTGCTCGCCTTTGTCTGAAGTCACCCAATAGGCGTTGCCCTCGTAAGCCAGAATCTCCGGCCGATGTTCCAACGGATGATAGACGATGAAGTGATTCTCATAGGTATCGCGCCGCACACTGCGCTTCAGATTCTCCCACACCTGCGGATTGTCGGGCGACGAACCGAGGTCGGCAAACTTCAGCGTGGTCACGTCCACATCGGCAGCTATGCCGTGATGCTCCTTGAAGCGGCGGTTGGCAAAGAGCAGGGTTCCATCTTCGCGGGCGCAGAAGATATCCTCCGTCGAGTTGTTGATGGCATGGGTCAGCAGCGAGATGTCGTTGCGGCTACGCTGCGTCTGGGTAATGTTCTGCACGAATCCCTCAACGCGCACATTCCCGTTGTCGTCCCGCCGATGGGCATATGCCTTCAGGAAGATGTAGTACAATTGTCCCTGATACACCAGGCGGTAGGTGATGCTCTCCGTCAGAATGCCCCGCATGACTTTGCGCACCCAGTCGTCGAACGAATCGGTATCTTCATGGATAATGAGGGCACGGTAATCAGCCAGAGGCAACGAGCGACCGTTCCATTCGTCCAGGAAGCCCGCATTTCCCTGATAAGTGAAGAGAGCCGTATCGCTATCGAACGTCCACTGCCCTATCTGGGCCGCCTTCTGTATCTCACTCAGCAGATAGTTCTTCTCCTCCAATTCATACTTGCGCAGCATCCGCTCGGTGACATCGCGGTATTGGCAGAGCACCATCCCGTCAAAAGGGTACATGATGCACTTGAAGTAGTATTGTCTTCCGCGGGCATTGAGTTCGTAGCTGTGTACCGAACGCAGGTGGAATTTGCGTACCTTCTCGAACTCCAAATGGAATTCCCGTCGGGCTTCTGTATCGGGCATCAGCCGGAAGACATTCTTCCCTACCAGATACTCCTCCTCCAAGAACCAATGCCGGGCATTATAGTCGTTCACCTCCAGGCACACTCCGTCTTCATCGAGCAACAGCATGGCATCGGATGTCATCCGGAGCAGGCGCTCCGCGTTTTTTGGGTTTTTCAGGATATTCTTCATGATATATTCTTCTGGTACATGGATAGCGCAGATACGCTTCATTTCCTCCATGTCTTTTTCATTGTTCTACATTCCTCTCGTCACGCTCTTTTTGATTTTTCCCAAGCACCGCCGGCACCAGTCTTGCGCCGATAGAGGTAACGGAAACCACGTATTACATTCCAGTTCATGAACAGGAAATAATAGGGAATGAAAAGCACCTTGTTCTTCACGCGCCGCCCCGCCAGATAGCAACCTCCCGCCCCCATCAGGTAGAAGAGGGCCTGCAGCAGGAAGATGAGGGCATAAAGCCAGGCTAGGGGAGAGGCCGTCAGCAGGGCTGTCACAACCAGCGCCACATTGAGCGGCAGCAGCAAGAAGAGGAGCACAGGAGTCAGCGTCCAACGCAGCACACGGTGGGAGATGTACTGAAAACTGAAGATGCCGTAACGCAGCGGATTGAGCAAGGGGCGCAGACGCCATACCGACTGCACGCCACCAGCCGCAATGCGCACCTTACGCTTCTGCTCCTCGTACATGTCGGCCGAACCTCCCTCTACCGCATAGGCATCCGAACGATAGGCTATGACGTAACCACGCATCACGATGCGAAGCGAAAGAACAAAATCGTCGAGCAGTGTATCTTGTGACATCTCTTCATAGAGTTCGCGTCGGACAGCGAACAGCTCGCCCGCCGCGCCTGCTGCCGAATAGAGGCGCGAATCCAACGCCTTCAAAGCCGACTCATAACGCCAGTAGAATCCCTCGCCGCCAGAAGCCGCATTGGCCGTACGGCCGGATTCCACCCGTTTCTCGCCGGCCACACACCCCACTTCGGGATGCTGTACGAAGGCTGCGGCGATGATGCGAAGTGCCTCGCGGTTCAAGCGGGTATTGGCATCGGTAAAGACTACGACAGGCGTCTGCACGGCACGCATTCCACGGTTCATGGCAGCCGTCTTGCCCATACGCAAGGGTTGGTGCATGACGTTGGCTTGCGGCCTGCACTTCAACCGCTCTACCGTCCGGTCGTTGCTGCCGTCGGTCACCCAGAGGATGTGCAGTTTGCCGGCCGGATAATCCAGTTCCAGGCAGTTGCGCATCTTCTCGTCCACCACAGCCTCTTCATTGTAAGCGGTGATGAAGAGAGTCAGTTCGGGCAACTCGTCGTCAGCGGGAGCCGGCTGTATCTGGGGCTTGTGGATGTGCTCCTTCAGCCACACCAGTGCAGCCAGCAGCACTCCATATCCCACGTAGGTATAGAAAACGATGAAAAGGGATGTCCAGAAAACTATTTCAAGTAGCATCATGCAGTATCAGATTGATTGTTTTGTCATTAACTATTTGCCGCCCTATCGGTAACATTTTACAAAGATAGAGTTTTATTTTCATACCTGCAACAGATGCCGCACGAAAAGTCGCGAGCTACGCCCTGACAAGCCATGCTGATGCCTGCCCGCGGCTAAAAAGCCTCCGTCATGTTGAAATAAAAGAGTGTCTGGTTGTTGACGGTATTCTTGCCCAAATCGAGGCGCACATTCATGCGCAGCTGCACTTCGATGCGAAGTCCCAAGCCGTAGTTGGGCAGCACGCCCTCCACCTTGCCCACCGTAGGGCCCATGAAACCACACCCCGTCCAGGCAGCGAAGCCCAGATGGTGCAGCATCTTTTTGAACCGCGTGGAGCGGTCGGTATTGAACATGTGACGATATTCGGCCATGACGATGTGCGACGACTTGTCGCGGTACTGCCCCTGGTAATAGCCGCGCAAGTCGAACGGGGAGCCGGAAAAGACATACTGGGTGAGGGGCACATCGCCGAACACATTCTTGCTGAGCACGCTCCACGCCAGCACACGCCGTTGGCCCACCTGATGATAGCGGCGAAAATCGAGTTCCAGACGGTAGAATTTCTGCTCGCTACCCAACCACTTGGCATACATCATCCCGCGGAAGTCCAGGTACATGCCCCGATAGGAATTGGCCGGAATGTCGCGGCTATCATACGTCAGCAGGAAGCCCACACCGGCATTGAAGCGCTCGTAGCCATGTGCCGTTCCCCCCGCATCCAGGTAGCTGTGCGAAGGATCCATCGTGCCGTCGGGACGGTAGAGTTCTGGGGCAGGATCGCTCATCTTGTCGTAGCTCACATCCACCTGCGGGCCGGCAAAGAAGTTGCTCTCGCCCAACCGGAAGAGGAACCAAGGATTGAGCTGCACGGCGTTGCTGCGATAGTGGCTGGTAGAGTCGGAACGCTCGTAGTCGCGATTGGTGGTATAGCCCAAACCGTAGAAGTTGTCATCCGTACTCTTATAGAAGAACTTGCCGAAGATGCGGAAGCGGTCGCCCTTGAAGAAGAGCTGCGGCTTCACCATCACGTTGATGCCACCTTTGAAGACGTATGCCAACGCCAGCGGCACCACCGAACGCAACTGGGTAGTGTCCGAAGGGTTCATGCGAAACGTCATCAGCGCACTACCGCCTATCAGTCCGCCGAAGTCGGGTGTATAGCCGGGGCCACCCAGAATGTTGTAATGCAGGTTGCGTGCCGCCACCTTGCGGCGGTGCATCTCCTTCTTGGTCAAGGGGGACAACGTGTCGGCTGCTGCAGCCTCCTGCGCCGAAGCGTCCCTGATGCCTGTCCATCCCATCAGACAGAACAATATGAAAATCCGTAATTTCATAAATTGCTTTTGCGTGATTTTTGCGTTGCAAAGAAAACTATTTTTGTCCATTCCGTTTCCCGTCGGAGTGCTAATAATCATTAAACCCATTGGCGGAATTAAATACGCACTAATGTGATTCCGCCAACAGGTTTACCATATTTATGAATCTTCATACAGAAAATATCATAAATCTCCACATCCAGTTGATTCATCCGTTCGTTTCGTCTGTGCATGAAACGGATTTTCTCTATTTCCTACCTGCTTCCTACCAACTCCCTACCAACGCCCTACCAAATCGGTCCCTCTCTCGTCCCTATAGAACGGATAACGAACGGAGATGTAGCGGCTTTAACGGGAAGCAGAGAATGAGAAAAAATTTCACATTCCTATGTACACTTCCAAACTCACCTGGTTGTCCACTTTTCATACGGCTTCTCATCGAAACCCTCAACGTATAATTTTAAACAAAAAGAAAATGAATAGTAGGCCTCCTGCATTTGCATCTTACAAAAACAATCCCTACCTTTGCGGAAATGATGAAGAAAAAACTAACTTCGCGTTTCACAAGCCCTCCCGACACGTCGCCCTCTGGCAACCCCTGGCGCCTGCGAAACCTAAACAAAAAAATGTGTAATATGAAAACAAAAAGATTCATCCCCCTATTGCTGCTGGGAGCCCTGACACTGGGAGTGCAAGCCCAGGACGGCAAGGGAGGCATCAGCCCCACCCAGCTGGAGCAGATCAAGAGACACTATCAAGGCACCGCTGCCGACAAGGCACTGCGCAACGCCATCGGCAACAACGACCTGCGCAAGCTGGCCCTGAACCAAGAGAACAGACAGGCCATGGATACACACTTCAGCGTGCGTGTAGACTCGAAGGGCATCACCGACCAGAAATCGTCGGGACGCTGCTGGCTCTTCACCGGCCTCAACGTGATGCGAGCCAAGGCCATCGCCAAGTACGACCTGCCCTCGCTGGAGTTCTCGCAGGCCTACTCCTTCTTCTGGGACCAGCTGGAGAAAGCCAACCTGTTCCTGCAGGGCATCCTCGACACGGCCGACCGCCCGCTGGAGGACAAGACGGTGGAGTGGCTGCTGCAACATCCGCTGAGCGATGGAGGTACCTTTACAGGCGTGGCCGACATTGTAGGCAAATACGGCCTAGTGCCCAAGGAAGCCATGCCCGAGACGCACAGCAGCGAGAACACTTCGCGCATGTCGGGCCTCATCGGCCTGAAACTGAAGGAGTATGCCCTGCAGCTGCGCGACAAGGTGGCACAAGGCATCAAAAAGAGTGCCCTGGAACAGGAGAAGACGGAGATGCTGGGCACCGTATACCGGATGCTGGTGCTCAACCTGGGCGTACCTCCCACCGAGTTTGACTACGTGCGCCACGATGCCAAGGGTAACCCCGTAGAGACCGAGCACCACACGCCCATGAGTTTTCTACAGAAATACGGAGACCCCACCCTACTGGCCGACTACGTGATGCTGATGAACGACCCCAGCCGCGAGTACTACAAAACGTACGAAATTGACTACGACCGCCACCGCTACGACGGCAAGAACTGGCTCTACGTCAACCTGCCTATCGAGGAAATCAAGCAGATGGCCATCGCCTCGCTGAAGGATAGCACCATGATGTACTTTTCGTGCGACGTGGGCAAGAGCCTCGACTCTGAACGTGGCCTGCTGGACGTGAACAACTACGACTACGAGTCGCTGATGGGCGTAAGCTTCGGCATGGACAAGAAGCAGCGCATCCAGACCTTCGCCAGCGGGTCGAGCCACGCCATGACGCTGATGGCCGTAGACATCGACGAGGCCGGCCGGCCGCGCAAGTGGATGGTAGAGAACAGCTGGGGAGCCGGCAGCGGCTACAAGGGACACCTCATCATGACCGACGAGTGGTTTGACGAGTATATGTTCCGACTAGTGGTAGAGTCCAAGTATGCCACCGACCGCGTGAAGCAGTTGCTGAAGCAGAAGCCCATCCTGCTCCCGGCCTGGGATCCCATGTTCGCCCCCGAAGAGTAAGCCGGCATCCGCCGGCCCCGCAGGCGGGTTCCCCCCAATAGGCACAGAGATATTTCAACGGACAATCAGCCGAAGAAAGTCTCTGTGCCTTTTTTCACACAAGAAAAATGCTCGATTACGGAAATTTCTCCATAATTACTTCCCCGTTTTCTCTCTTTTCACAATCTTATTTTGTAATTTTGCGGCAAATTATTGAAACCATTATTTTTTTATAACGCATGGCAAATGTAATTAAATTACGCAAAGGCCTTGACATCAACCTGAAAGGCAAACCCGCTCAGGAATTCATGTCAGTGAAAGAGCCGGGATTCTATGCACTGATTCCCGATGACTTCACAGGCGTGAAGCCCAAAGTGGTAGTGAAAGAACAGGAATATGTGATGGCCGGAGGACCCTTGTTTGTAGACAAGAATCATCCTGAAGTGAAGTTCGTTTCGCCCGTCAGTGGCGTAGTGACAAGCGTAGAACGCGGCGAACGCCGCAAAGTGCTGAACATCGTGGTAGAAGCTGCCACCGAGCAGGACTATGAGGAATTCGGCAAGATGGATCCCGCAAAGATGAGCGGCCAGCAGGTAAAAGCAGCCTTGCTGAACGCCGGCATGTTCGCCTTCATCCGTCAGCGTCCGTATGACGTGATAGCCGATCCCACGACCGAGCCCAAGGCCATCTTCGTATCGGCCTTCGACAGCGCACCGTTGGCTCCCGACTTCGAGCTGGCCCTGAAGGGAGAAGAGAAGAACTTCCAAACAGGACTCGACGCCCTCTCCAAGATGGCGAAGACGTATCTGGGTATCAGTGTAAAACAGCAGTCAACCGCATTGACGCAGGCCAAGAACGTGACGGTGACCTCCTTCGACGGCCCGCACCCCGCAGGCAACGTAGGTGTGCAAATCAACCACACAGCTCCCATCTCCAAGGGTGAGACCGTATGGACACTGAGCGGCGAAGCGGTGCTCTTCATCGGACGACTGATGAACACCGGCCGTGTGGACCTGACACGTACCGTAGCCGTGACCGGCAGCGAAGTGCTGAAGCCGGCCTATTGCAAGCTGAAGGTAGGTGCCCTGCTGACCGATGTGCTGAAGGGCAAGGTCGCCACAGGCAAGGACCTGCGCTACATCAGCGGCAACGTGCTGACCGGCAAGCAGATTGCCCCCAACGGATTCCTGGGAGCCTTCCACAACCAGGTGACCGTCATCCCCGAAGGAGACGAGAACAACGAGCTGCTGGGATGGATCATGCCTCGCTTCAACCAATACAGCGTCAACCACTCTTACTTCAGCTGGCTGATGGGCAAGAAGGAGTATGCCATCGATGCCCGCATCAAGGGCGGTGAGCGCCACATGATCATGTCCGGCGAGTACGACCGCGTATTCCCCATGGACATCTATCCCGAATATCTGGTGAAAGCCATCATCGCCGGCGACATCGACCGCATGGAGGCCCTGGGCATCTACGAGGTAGCTCCCGAGGACTTCGCTCTCTGCGAGTTTGTATGCTCCAGCAAGGTGGAAGTGCAACGCATCGTACGGGCAGGACTGGATATGCTCCGTGCAGAGATGGCGTAATAACTTATAAACTGAAAAACTTATAAACTCAAATAAATGAAAGCGTTAAGAAATTATCTCGACAAGATAAAGCCGAACTTCGAAGAGGGAGGCAAACTCCACGCATTTCGTTCGGTGTTCGACGGCTTTGAGACTTTCCTCTTCGTGCCCAATGCCACAGCGAAATCGGGAACGCACATCCATGACGCCATCGACAGCAAGCGCATCATGTCCATGGTGGTCATCGCACTGATACCGGCTCTGCTGTTCGGTATGTACAATGTAGGTTACCAGCACTTCAAGGCAGCCGGCATCGACGGCAGCTTCTGCGAGCTGTTTGCCTATGGTTTCCTGGCCGTACTGCCCAAAATCATCGTCTCCTACGTAGTAGGTCTGGGCATCGAATTCGTCGTAGCCCAATGGAAGAAGGAAGAGATTCAGGAAGGCTTCTTGGTATCGGGTATGCTCATCCCCATGATTGTGCCCGTTGACTGCCCGCTCTGGATTCTGGCCGTAGCCACCGCCTTCTCCGTCATCTTCGCCAAAGAGGTGTTCGGCGGTACAGGTATGAACATCTTCAACGTAGCCCTCATCACCCGCGCCTTCCTGTTCTTTGCCTACCCCACCAAGATGTCGGGTGACACGGTATGGGTATCGGGCGACTCCATCTTCGGACTGGGCCAGCAGGTAGACGGCCTGACGGTAGCCACCCCGTTGGGTATCGCCTCTACCACAGGCTCCGCTCCCGAATTCTCGATGGATATGGTATACGGACTCATTCCCGGCTCCATCGGCGAGACCAGCGTCATCGCCATCGCTCTGGGTGCCATCCTGCTGCTGTGGACAGGCATCGCCAGCTGGAAGACCATGCTGAGCGTATTTGTAGGCGGCGCATTTATGGCTATGGTATTCAATGCCATCGGCCCCGACACAGCCATGGCCCATATGCCCTGGTACGAACACCTGGTACTGGGCGGCTTCTGCTTCGGTGCCGTATTCATGGCTACCGACCCTGTCACTTCGGCACGCACGGAGACGGGTAAGTACATCTTCGGATTCCTGATTGGTGTCATGGCCATCATCATCCGTGTACTCAACCCCGGCTATCCCGAGGGTATGATGCTTGCCATCCTGCTGATGAACATCTTTGCACCGTTGATTGACTACTTCGTAGTTCAAAGCAACATCAACCGTCGCGCCAAGAGAGCTATTAAATAATGAAAACGGAAGAAAGTTATGAATACCAATAGTAACAGTTATACCATCATTTATGCTTCGATACTAGTAGTCATCGTAGCATTCCTGTTGGCCTTCGTGAACTCTTCTCTGCGCGACAAGCAGAGCAAGAACATCGAGCTGGACACCAAGAAACAGATTCTGTCCGCCCTGAATGTGAAGAACGTGGCCGACGCCGAAGCTGAATATAATAAATATGTAAAGGCTGACATGCTGATGCAGGCTGACGGCTCGCTGACGGAGAACGACGGCGCATTCGCCACCGCCTACGAGAAGGAAGCCAAGGAGCAGGGTCGCCTGCACGTCTTCGTATGCGATGTAAACGGTGAGACGAAATATGTATTCCCCGTCTACGGAGCAGGTCTGTGGGGAGCCATCTGGGGCTATGTGGCACTGGACAGCGACAAAGACACCGTATATGGCGTTTACTTCTCGCACGCCAGCGAAACTCCGGGCTTGGGTGCCGAAATCACCTCTGACCACTTCCAGGGACAGTTCCCCGGCAAGAAGACCATGGACGGTGCCGAAGTGGCACTGACCGTAGTGAAGAACGGCAAGGTGAGCGACACCACACACCAGGTAGACGGCATCTCGGGAGGTACCATCACCTCGACAGGTGTGGCTGCCATGCTGAAGGATTGTTTGAGTGCATACACTGAGTTTTTAACCAAGAATGAGGAGGAATAAGGAATATGGGACAGTTATTTTCTAAAGCAAACAAAGAAGTATTCTCTACTCCGCTGGGATTGAACAACCCCGTTACCGTACAGGTACTGGGTATCTGTTCGGCACTGGCCGTAACTGCCAAGCTGGAGCCCGCCATCGTAATGGGTCTCTCAGTGACCGTCATCACGGCTTTTGCCAACGTGGTCATCTCCCTGCTGCGCAAGACGGTGCCTAACCGCATCCGTATCATCGTACAGCTGGTTGTGGTAGCCGCTCTGGTAACCATCGTCAGCGAAATACTGAAAGCCTTTGCTTACGACGTCAGCGTGCAGCTCTCCGTCTACGTAGGTCTGATCATCACCAACTGTATCCTGATGGGGCGTCTGGAGGCATTTGCCATGCAGAACGGTCCGTGGGAGTCGTTCCTCGATGGTGTCGGCAACGGTCTGGGCTATGCCAAGATTCTGATTATCGTGGCCTTCTTCCGCGAGCTGCTGGGTTCGGGTACCCTGCTGGGCTTCAACATCCTGAACTACGACTGGCTGAAGAGCATCGGTTACGTGAACAACGGCCTGATGCTGATGCCCCCGATGGCACTGATTATTGTGGCTTGCATCATCTGGTATCAACGGGCACATAACAAGGAATTGCAGGAAAAGTAATTTTGAATAATACATTATTATGGAACATTTGATTAGTTTATTCGTCCGCTCCATCTTTGTGGACAACATGATATTTGCATTCTTCCTGGGTATGTGCTCCTATCTGGCCGTATCCAAGAATGTAAAGACTGCCATCGGACTGGGATGTGCCGTCACCTTCGTGCTGGCGGTGACACTTCCGGTCAACTATCTGCTTCAGACCAAGGTACTCGGACCCGGCGCACTGGTAGAGGGCGTAGACCTCAGCTTCCTGAGCTTCATCCTCTTCATCGCCGTCATTGCCGGTATCGTACAGCTGGTCGAAATGATTGTAGAGCGCTTCAGCCCCTCGCTGTATGCCTCGCTCGGTATCTTCCTGCCGCTGATTGCCGTAAACTGCGCCATCATGGGTGCTTCACTCTTCATGCAGCAGCGCATCACGATGGGTGCCAGCGACCCCAAAGCCATCACCGGCATTGCCGATGCCATCTCCTACGCACTGGGTTCAGGCTTGGGCTGGATGCTGGCCATCGTAGGTCTGGCAGCCATCCGCGAGAAGATGGCCTACAGCGACGTACCTGCTCCCCTCAAGGGCTTGGGCATCACCTTCATCACCGTAGGTCTGATGGCCATGGCATTTATGTGTTTCTCTGGGTTGAACATCTAAAAGAAAGGAATATACAATGGACATGAATTTAACTTTAGCGAGCATTGGAGTATTCCTGGTGGTTATTCTGTTGCTTGTAGTCATCCTGCTGGTGGCCAAGAAATTCTTGGTTCCCTCGGGTAATGTGAACATCACAATCAATGGCAAGGACACTATTTCGGTGGCTCAGGGCGGCAGCTTGCTGGGCACATTGTCCGAACAAGGTATCTACCTCTCCTCTGCCTGCGGCGGTAAGGGCTCATGCGGCCAGTGCAAATGCCAGGTAGTAGAGGGAGGCGGCGAAATCCTCGACTCTGAAAAGGGACACTTCACCCGCAAACAAATGAAGGAACATTGGCGTCTGGCTTGCCAATGCAAGGTGAAAGGCGATTTGGGCATCAAGGTGCCCGAATCAGTGATGGGTGTCAAGGAGTACGAATGTACCGTCATCTCCAACAAGAACGTGGCAACCTTCATCAAAGAGTTCAAGGTGCAGCTGCCTAAGGGTGCACACATGGACTTCTTGCCGGGTTCGTACGCACAAATCAAGATTCCTGCATTCACCATGGATTATGACAAGGACATCGACAAGAGCCTCATCGGCGACGAGTACCTGCCCGCATGGCAGAAGTTCGGCCTCTTCCCGCTGAAATGCGTGAACCCCGAACCTACCATCCGTGCCTACTCTATGGCCAACTACCCTGCTGAAGGCGATGTCTTCATGCTGACGGTACGTATCGCCACTCCGCCCTTCAAGCCCGACCGCAGCGGCTTCATGGACGTCAATCCGGGTATTGCCTCTTCATACATCTTTACGCTGAAGCCGGGCGACAAGGTCATTATGAGCGGTCCTTACGGCGACTTCCATCCGCACTTCGACTCTAAGCGCGAAATGATCTGGGTAGGTGGTGGTGCAGGTATGGCTCCGCTGCGTGCACAAATCATGCACATGACGAAGACCCTGCACACAACCGACCGCGAGATGCACTATTTCTATGGTGCCCGCGCACTGAACGAGGTGTTCTATCTGGACGACTTCCTCGGTCTGGAGAAGGAGTATCCCAACTTCCACTTCCATCTGGCCCTCGACCGTCCCGACCCTGCTGCCGATGCAGCCGGCGTGAAGTACACTGCAGGCTTCGTTCATCAGGTGATGCTGAACACTTACCTGAAGGACCACGAAGCCCCCGAAGACATCGAATACTACATGTGCGGCCCCGGCCCGATGTCAAAGGCTGTAGTAGCGATGCTGACCGACCTTGGCGTAGAGGAAAGCTCCATCATGTACGACAACTTCGGCGGATAATCCCCTATCCCCAATAGACAAACTCATACCCCGATACGGTTTTCTACCCTGTCGGGGTATTTTTTTTTCGAGAACAATGTCACGTTTGGCACGTTCGTGCGTCTTATCTGTAGAAATGGAGCTAAAGGAATTCAAGACAACCGTACTTCCGCTGCGCAGCAAACTGATGAACTACGCACGGAAGTTGACCGACAAGACGGAGGATGCTGAAGATGCCGTACAGGAGGTGATGCTCAAGCTATGGAGCAGAAGGAAGGAATTGGATCAATGCCACAACATCGAGGCATTCGCCATGACACTGACACACCACACCTGCATCGACATCTGGCGAAGGCATACCGAAACCTTGTCGCTGGAGGCCGTACAAGCGGTCGCGACACCCGAAGTATCCATGGAAACCCAAGACGAGGTGCTGCTCATCCGACACATCATCACTTCTCTGCCGCCCCTGCAACAAACCATCATGCGCATGAAGGACGTGGAAGAGTACGAAACGGAGGAGATTGCGGAAATCACCGGCTGCAGCACGGAGGCCATCCGAAGCAACTTGTCGAGGGCACGGAAACGAGTAAGAGAAATCTACCTGCACACCATACAGCAACGAAAAAGGAGGAACGAAGCATGAAGCACATAGAAGAACTGCTGGAAAAGTATTTCGAGGGCGAAACCACCTGTGAGGAGGAACGGACATTACGACGATATTTCTGCTCGGAACAGGTGTCCGACCACCTGGACGTCTACCGTCCGCTCTTTGCCTACATCAGCCAAGAGGCCGTGCTGCATACCCACCGCTATCGCCTCTCTCCTCTGCACCAACTAACATATCGTCGCTGGACAGTCATCATCGGAGGAATGGCCGCTGCCGTACTCCTGTTAGCCGGCAGCGTACGATGGCTGACAGATGCAAGCCAACCGACCAGCTATGTCATCATCGACGGTGTCTGCTACACAGACAGGCAGTTGGTGGAGGCCAAAGCACAAGAGGCACTGGAGAACGTGAGCTTCACAGCCGACGAGATAAGCGAACTGATGTTTCAACCCTAATACAAAGAAAGGAGCATAGATATATGAACAGAAACAGATACTTCAACCCACGCATCTGCTGCCTGATAGCCATGTTGACCTGCCTGAGCCTGCACACCTGGGCACAAGAGGGGCTTCGGATTGGACCACTGTTCGAAAAATACGGCCGGCAGAAGAACGTCACCCGAGTGGAACTGAATGGAAGCATCCTGAAATCGTATCGGATGACGATATACAAGAGTCTGATATTCAAGGATGTCACTCCCTATCTGGAGGAGATACAGCAAGCCATTGAGAATGACAAGCGGACAGGTACCCAAAAGGCACAGGAAGTGATGGAGAGCGGACGGCTGCTGAGCGGATACTACCAGCTGGACGATGTACTGCGAAAAGGCAAGACGCAGAAACGCTACATCTTGTTCAAGCTGGGCAGAGAAGAGAGCGCCACCCTAATCTATATCGAAGGCTCGCTCCACGAGGAGGAACTGATGCAGATGCTCTACAAGAAGGGGAAACGATGAACTGACACTCAATGATAACCATACAATATACAGAAAAGATGAAACGAACCTTTATTTGGGCTTGCCTGCTGACACTCGGCACAAGCCTGCTTCAAGCACAAGAGACCCCTAACCGACATGCCACTGTCCTAAAGAGTGGCGATTCCCTTATCATCCGCAAGGGCACAGGAGACATGCGCATCAAAATCTACGAACAGAATCTCTCCGACGGAGACAAGGAGGAAGAGATATACGACGGCGTATTCATCCATCGGGTTGAGAGCGACCGGCAAGCCTTCTTTGATGCCTTACCCTTCATCCCCAAAAGAAGGAAAAGCTGTTGCCACTACAACCCGCACTGCACAGGCCTGTTCCTTGGTTTTAGCCGCATGACGGACGACTTTTTCTCGTTCGACGGCGACAACAGCGCAGAGCTGGATTTGGGAAAGTCATGGGAGATAGGCATCAGCCTGCTCACCGGGTACTACCAGTTCCGCAGTTTGCCCAACTGGGGCATCAACATGGGTCTCAGCTGGGGATACCGGTCGTTCCGTTTCGACAATCGTGCTCTGATGAAGGGAGAACGAGAGAGCTACTTCGTAGATGGTGACAACGAAACCAGCTATAGCAAGAGCCGTCTGCGTCACTACTTCTTCCGCATCCCCGTCTTGTTGGAGTGGCAAAGCCAACACCGTTTCTTCATTAATGCCGGCCCTGAATTTGAAATCAGACACGGCATCAAGTCATTTGCCCGCATCAACGGCGAAAAGAAACAAAGTTTAGGAAAAGGGATGTACGTCAAGCCGGTAGGAGTCAATCTGCTGGTACAGGCTGGATATGGAAACATCGGTCTCTATCTGCGTTGCTCAAACCCGCTCTTTCAAAAAGGGAAAGGGCCGGATGTCAACCCCTACTCTTTCGGATTAGCCTGGTACTGGTAGGCTGTCATGAAACTTTCATAACTGCTGTTATAGCAATCAGACAACAGCCATTATAAACATGTCATAATGGCTGTCGTTGTTTTAACACAATTACACATCCTGACACAGAAAGGCGGGAACCTTCTTGCACAATCACATAGATTGAAGAAGATTCCCGCCTTTCTGACAAATCTCCTTAGAAACGGACACCCACAGTCAGCATCACCTTGCTGCGACTGTTCGTTACCTTTGTCGCTTCGGGAGTGACCAGATAGTCGCCCATTTCGTTATAGAAGGGATAGAAATCCGACTTATACATATCATACTTATAGGCCAAGTCAGCATAGAGAAGCGAACCTCGATAACCGATACCCAGTGTAAAGGTGTTCATGGAGTTGGTGTTGGCAAAGTCCGTATCCGTATTAATGGAATTGGACGGCAATGCCTTGATGGCATCTTCCTTAAAGGCTGACGAACTGTAATTGTAGCCGAGGCGCATCGAAAAGGCCGGTATCGGCTTGTACTCTGCCCCCAACCGCAACGTGCTTACTCCCTTCATGCAAAGGCCTGCCTCACCTGTCTCCCACATCATCTTGCCCCCATCGGGATAATTGAACTTCATGCTCGAATAGTCCTCGTACTCATACTCTGCCCCCAGTGCCAGATAGTTGCCTACGGTATAGCCCAAGCTGGCATTGAAGACCCACGGCGTACGAAGCTCAAAGTCGCGGTCCATGTCGCGTCCGTCCAGATAGTCGAGCGTATTCACGTCATAACGCTCCATGGCAGTGGTCACCTGTCCATTTTCCTCCCGCTCCATCAGCACATCCGATATCAGGCGGGCACCCGTCGTATAGGTCAGCTGATAGAACGTCGGCGTATGGACAGACAAGCCTATGCGCAACGGCGAAGTCTCAATCGGACGGAAAATGACACCAAACTTGGCATCGATACCCGTACCGTGAATGCGGTTGTAGCTGTTCAGATCATACCCTTCATCCGTGCCGTACGACTCGCTCCACAACGAATTCTTGTAGTAATCCACATCGTATGCACCCACCGTGAAGCCGAAATAGAAACGGTCGTTCACATTGAAAGAGATATTGAAGTCATATTGGTCAATGCCTCCGCGTTCACGGGCACCATAATATCCGAACGCCTCATCGGGAATATAGGAGAAATAGGAATTAGCCGTCTCTTCATCCTTTCCCGTCAGCCAGCCTTGATAGCCCAGACCCGACAGCCAGCCGGCATTGTTGTTGTAGAACAGATCGTCCCGCCCATAGTCAAAAGCGGAGGCAGTACCCTGCTGGGCCATACTATGTGTCTGCGACAGGAACTCATTGTCAAAAGCCCCCATCATGCCCTGCATGGTCATATTCTTGTACAAAGACTTTGTCTTATGATAGTTGAAACCGAAGTTCAGGTAGCGTAATGCTGTATGATTGCCTATCTTGTTGGATATCACCACACCGGCATTGTCCAGCCCCCAACGGTACTTGTTCTGCTCTGCTGTCTGACCCAAATAGTTGCTCTCTGTACCTATGACCGAATAGCCCAGCGTCAGCATGGCATCGTTACTACGATAGATGCCGATGCCGGCAGGATTGGTACCGATGGTAGAGATATCACCCCCCAATGCGCCCATGGCACCTCCCATACCCACAAAGCGGGCTGTACCGTTCAGTTCCTTCTGTGCGATGGCCGTGGCATCATATACGGTTTGCGCTCCCGCTGCAGCCACTGAAAGTGCCATCAAGGAAAAAATAATCTCTTTCTTCATATATATATTCATTCATTTTTGTGTGATACCATATTATATATAACGACTTTCTCATCCATACAAATAGTCCCGATCATCTGCGATGCGAACCTCCGCCGCCACTGGAACGGGTGGCACCACCACCTGCGCTACCAGAAAAACTGGAACGGGACGAACTGCTACCCGAAGAGAAACTGGAAGACGAACGGGTATTGACCGACGAGCGTGACGGAGCCGAATAGGACGAACTGCTGCGCGTATTGCTGCCCGAATAGGTACGGACAGGTGACGTACTGGAGCCTCGGCTGTAGGTCGGAGTGGTAGATCGGCTACGCGAAGGCGTCACTGCCGAAGAGCGATTGACACTACCGGTACTACGAGTACCCGACACACTGCTGCGTGTACTGCTGGGACGGGTATAGGTAGAGCGACGGGTAGAAGCCGCATCCGAACGGGTAGCACTGGAGCGTGTAGCGGAAGAGCGGACAGTAGAGGTGGCCCGATTCGAATTTGCACCCGAACGAACGCCCGATGTCTCAGAACGTGAGTTTGTCACCGTGCTGCGTGTCCCTACTACCCTACGAGTTGCATTGCCTGCAGCAGACGTACCTCTGCGCACCTGTCCTGTCGAAGTAGCCGTGCGACGCACCGACTGCCCCCCATTGATGACCGACGAACGTCTGGCCGTCGTACCAGATGAGCGAGTACCTGTATAGGAACCGAGGGATGCTCCCACAGAACGACGGGTGGTATAGGCATTTCCCCAATGGGCATTTCCACCCCAATAGCCGCCGGGCGAATGCCAACCCCAGTGGTCGTGGTAATAGTGGTGATGATGGTGTCCCCACCAGCCGGCATAGTAGCCACCATACCAGCCACCCCAACTGAATCCCCAATAGGGCGTATACCAACTATTCCATCCCCAGCCATAATACGAGGGCCATCCCCAACCATAATAATTGTAGCGCCAATCCCACCACAAGCGGTTGGTATAGGTAGGGAATGCGTATGCATAAAGCCCGTCAGTATATACATTCCAATCCCAGCTGTTCAATCCATACACCACATCCCAATAGAGAGGACTGCTGATGCTGATGGCATAGCGCGGGTTGCGGAAACGGATGATACGGGTGGCATATTCATAGTCATCTTCTGAGCCCTGGAATTCACCGTTCACCCACTCGCCTTCCAAGTCTGGCTGCGCCTTTTCCTCGATGTAAAGAGTATCGTTCTCTAGCGAGAAATCATTCTCACGGGCTGTATACCGACGGTTGTATTCATCCACGCTGCGTTTGTTACCCTTGCGGTCCTTCACTATTACAGTAGTTGTTGCAGTGGCCTCCGGAACGGTATAGACCGTTGTAGGAGCTTTGGTCTCTATCACTACACGGGCCGGGGCTGTCGGCTCTTTCTTCTCCACCTTTGCATTCTCCTTCTTCTTGGAAGGGATGTAATAAAGGTCGTCATCTGCACTCTGCGCCACCAGTGTCCACGGGAGGCACAAGGCTAAAAGCGATAAAATAACAATCTTCTTCATATCCATATCGATTTTGATTCTATTTTCTTTGCGATACAAAGATAATGCCCGTTTTCCATTCCACGAGAAGAAATTCCCCAAACTTTCATAGGGATTTCCCTATTATAACAGATATATGACACTTCAAAGATTGACAATTTACAATGAGCGGGTAAAAAAAAGACAGAATGTGCAACTTTTAACAAAAGAATCGCTATATTTGCGCAGTATGTAGCATAGAGTAGCGTTGCTTGAGCAAACAAAACAATAGAATGAAATGACTGACATGATTATCACCCGCCGTTTCCCTATCCTTGCTGCCACATTGTTCGTATTGGCATTGTGCGGATGCAAAGATGATGTATATGAACCAGGGAAAATACGTCCCATTCCACCTGCAGAGAATCCTTTCGGAGAGGGTTTCAAGGCTGCCAGCGGTCTAAACTGGTCATTGTGCAACACCTTGAAGCTCAATGTGGCTGTCCATGATGAATTTGACGGAAGATACAAGTATCTGATAGAGGTATTCACCGTCAATCCGCTGGTCGACAACCAGAAATTACCTATCGCTACAGGCTATGCCAACCAGACAGAGAACTATACGACGGAAATCACCGTTCCCCAAGGTACGGAACGCATCTACTTCCGGCAGACCGACCCCAAAGCGAGACGAAAAATATTTGAGTTTGAAGCCAGCGAACAGATGACCTGCAAACTCTTTTACGATGCTTCAGATACCCAGACACGCGCACTGGCTGACACCCGTGCCACACCTCCCAATCCGCTCGACATTCCTGTATATGAAGAGGAGAGAGCACCGGAAGATGCCATTGAAGTGACGGAAGAGAGCCATCCGTATGGGCTGAACATTGATCGGAAAGACAACCGTGACTATATCATCAGAGGCAACTACACCAAAGACATCACCATTGACGGAAGCGATACTCGTGTCTTCATCATAGGAGAGTGCTATCCCAACTCCATCACCCTACGCAACGGTGGCAGCGGCAGCCTCATTGTCAACAGTGGTGCCACTTTGAACTGCGCCAACATCTGGATTGACCAACGGCACACACTATTGAACTATGGTACCATCAATGACAACGGAGCGTTTACACTACAGAACGCACCTGCTACCGTATACAACAACGGTACCATGAATCTGAACAATTTTACGATGAACAACCGTACCAACCTGTACAACCGGCAGTCAATCACCGTCAGCGAAACCGGGTCGGCACAGGAAGCCAACATCGTCAATCAAGGGAGCCTTACCTTTGAAAAGGTATTTTATACCTTTGCCCGCATCGACAACTACGGCACCCTCCAAGCCATGAGCCCCAACAACTGGGAAGGACTACAAGGTACCGGCAACGGCTTTACATTGGTCAACTACGAAGGTGCCAACATAAATGTGGGCTACCTGAAGCTTGACAACAACAGCCAAATATTCAACTATCACACCATCAATGCAGCAGAGATTGATGCGCCCAACAACGGTCTGATATGTAACAACTGCCACGTCATCATCTCCCAAAAGCTGAAATGCCGCAATATTTCCCTATCCAAAGGAGTCATCACCGGTGAATGGAACGGCGACCATTGGAGTGGAGTATCCGTAGTAGAAGGACATAACCTCCAACTGACTATGGACAACGGCAGTGCCCTGTTTGCGGAAGAGATGACCCTTAGCAACGGCACCGATATTATAGCCACTGGAGAAGAAACTTCCTTGTTGAAAATAGCCCGTCTTGCCAACTACGGAAGAATCAATGCAAGAGGCAACCTGGTCATATCCATCGACCAAGAGTTGCAAAGAGGAGACATCCAGCTACAGCAAGGATCCTATTCCGACCGGAACAGACCTAACGAGCCGAACATTGACACCTGTACCGGCAACATCAACCAAGCCAGTCCGGGCACTTCGGAAGACAACACTCAGGATGCTCCCGAGGATCTGGACAAAGACGGTGACTATACCTACGCATTCGAAGACCAATGGCCAGTGTACGGCGACTATGACATGAACGATGTCGTCCTTACACTCAATCAGGTTCGCTTGAAAGTAAAAAACAACGGAGGCGATGTACAAGAAGCTATCCTCAGCGGAGAGATAAAGGCTGTCGGTGCCAGCCGCACACTGGGAGTGGGGCTCCAATTCATCGGATTGGACAACGAGGTAACCAAGATAGCTAACGTTAAGAGTGCCACAGACAACAATGTATCATTCGAATCAGGTAACTATTATCCTACCCTCATCCTTACAGAGGATGTACACCGTTTTTTGAATCCCCGTCAGAGCGACAACAGTTTCATCAATGTATCCTATACAGAAGGATATCAGAAAGGCTCCGTTGCATGGGAGTATCAGATTAAGTTTGCCGGGCACGGTGTCAGACCCGAAGCCTTCAACATCGACAAGCTGGATTTTTTCATCTTTACGCAAAAAGGAGCCTACGTGCCCTATCGGCGTGAAGTACATATCGCCAACTATGCGCCGACCCTGAAAGCAGACCAATCCTACTCCGGGGCCAGCAATGACAACGGAAGCGGTTGCTTTATCAGTCAAGAAGGGTTGGCCTGGGGCATCCGCATCCCCACCAGCAGCTGGAGATGGCCCCAAGAAAGAATCATCATCACCGATGTCTATCACAACTTCGACAGTTGGGTTACTTCGGGCTACAACAACTCCTGGTGGAGAGACAACATCAATTATGGAAATCTATATTAATAAAAACAAATATATAAAAAGAGTTAATAAAGTACTGTTTACCCCCGAAGCACAAGATGTATTCGCAGGAATAAGTGTATTTTTGTTTCAAACGTCATTTTCGGCCTGCATTGGACAGGCTATAAAATGACATAACTGATTAATAGCAAACGAACAAACGTCATCTCATTATGAAAAAGACCATTCTGTTTGTGGACGACAAGCCGGCAATCGGCAAAGTCCTTTCCATGTATTTGGGAAAAGAGAACGAGTTTATCTATATGGAAGATCCCGTCAAAGCGATTGAGTGGCTGAACGAGGGGAATGAGCCTGCTCTTATTATTTCAGACATCCGTATGCCACACATGCGCGGTGACGAATTTCTGCACTACCTGAAGGGAAATGCATTGTTCCAGCACATCCCCGTCGTCCTTCTATCCAGCGAAGACAGTACTACCGAACGCATCAAGCTGCTGGAAGAAGGTGCCGAAGACTTCATACTGAAGCCTTTTAATCCCATGGAATTAAAAGCACGCATTAAAAAATTCTTGTAAGTCTTTTGTATCCATCCCGTATGCAATATTTTCTCTACATAGGAAACAACCGTACCACCGCAGCGCATCTGAACAAACTGACGGAGGGTATGTTCATGTCTGTATCCACCATCCAACAGGCTGCAAAACTGATTGATGCTATCCGCGAGCGTTATGACACCGTTGCCTTCTTTGAGCAGTCTCCAGATGCCGAAACCGATTGTAGAAACATTGCCCTGCTACATACAGCCTACCCGCGTATCTATTTGGTACTTATCACTCCAATGTTGCAGAAAGAGGTCCGGAAGCAATACTTACAGGCCGGCATCAGCAACACACTTCCACCTACGGCAGAGGCAGATGAGCTTGCACGAATCAGTCAATTCCTCAGAATACGGAAAAAGCACAAATTGGATGAGTTCAGCAAGACCCACCAAAGCACACTTCAGACATTCCATCTGCCATTGTGGAAACGCTTGTTTGATATCTGTTTTGCTACAGGAGCCATCATTTGCCTGTCACCTATCTTGATTGTCACGGCCATTGCCATCCGACTGGAAAGCAAAGGACAGATTATCTACAAGTCACAACGAGTAGGCAGTAATTACCAGATATTCAACTTCCTGAAATTCCGTTCCATGTATTCCAATGCAGACAAACGGTTGAAAGAATTGAATGCCTTGAACCAATATCAGAAGGAAGAAGAGGCCATCGACTCTGGCCAATCCCATGAACTGGCATTAGAAACGCTGGAAGAAGAACTGGGAAATGAAGAGACGACCCTGCTTATATCGGACGATTGTATCATACGGGAAGATGAATTCCAGAAAAAGAAGATGCAACAGCAAGAGAATGCATTTGTCAAAATAGTCAATGACCCCCGTGTGACACATGTCGGACGCTTCATACGGAAATATAGCATCGACGAATTACCTCAACTCTTCAATATTCTAATGGGAGACATGAGCATTGTGGGCAACCGTCCCCTTCCGCTGTATGAGGCCGAGTTATTGACAAACGATGCCTACATCGAACGATTCATGGCACCAGCAGGATTGACCGGATTGTGGCAAGTTGAGAAACGAGGCGGAGCAGGTAAGATGTCCGCCGAGGAACGCAAACTGCTGGATATCCGTTATGCACACGAATTCTCCTTCTGGATGGATATGAAAATCATACTGAAAACAGTCACCGCTTTCATCCAGAAAGAAAATGTATAAATATGTATCAATAGAAACGTAACTAACTAATTCTGCATTCAAAATGATTAATATAACATCACATATCAATCATCTGCGTATGTTCCTTTGGATTTCTATCCATGTATGGATATGCGCATATACACTGCCACTTGACGCACAGAATACTCAGGAAGAGCGTGTCAAGGTGCTGGAGAGACTGAATCAGGAAGATGCAGAATGGGAAAAGAACAATCCTGAGATACAGCAGGGCCGGCAACTACCAGCCAATCTGGAGCAGATTACCCTTCCCCCCCTGTCGGTGTTTCTGAGTGCTATTGATGAGAACGCCAGTGTCAAACAGGCACAAGCTCAAGTAGACGAAGCACAGTATGACTATCTCATCCAAAAGAAAGACTGGATGAATTACTTCCGAATCAGCGGTATGTATTCATATGGCAGATACAATATACTGAGCAACAACAGTGACGAATTCACGCCCATGTACCAGACAACCATGTCGAGTGCGCAACACAACTTCAATATCGGAGGCAACATCACCTTCAGCCTTGGTGACATCTTCTCTCGTCCGCTGAAGCTGAAAAAATACAAAAGCATCATCGATCAAAGACAATATGCCAAAGAAGAGGTCCGTGAGGAGCGGCGACTGAAGATACTGGATGCCTACAACGCCGTGACAGCCGAGCTCTCCACTATCAAGGCCAAGGCTGAATCGGCCGCATTGTACAATGCCCAGATGAAAATATCAGAAAACAATTTTATTCAAGGAAGCATCGACATCATCTCTCTGTCGTTGGAACGCGGACGACGCTCATCCGCTGTGGTTACCTACGAACAGGCAAGAATCAGTTTACACAATGCCATACTGATGCTTGAGATGCTGACGAATATTAAAATCATAAAGGATTGAGTGTATGGATATAACCAAGTTTATAACTCAGTTTTTATACCGAATAAGGTACCGACTGCTTTGGGGAAGTCTGCTGGTCACTCTGTTAGTCATTTACTTTACCCAATTCCTTCCCTATAGCTATACAGTAGAAGGCAGCCTGTATGCCGGCGTGACCAATGAAGTGTCCATTGACGGTACCCGATTCACCGCGACGGCAGTCAACAGTACCTTCGAAAACCTGATAGGCATCGCCAAATCACAAAGCACCCTTCAGAAAGTCTCCGTACAGTTGTTGGCCAATGCCTTAACTTATGGAGAGGAATGGAACGACAACCAATACATCCAAGCCATACACTACAGACAACTCATCGACATCGCCCCCAAAGAGGTATTGTCATTAGTTAACCGGAAAGATGTTCATGCAACGGCAGAAGCTCTCTGGAAATACCGGAGAGAGGGACGTAACAACTTTGTTTATGCCATGTTCAACAGGAATGTACCTTTTTACAGCATGAAGGCGTTGGAAGGTGTCAACATAGAACGAATCAAAGAGAGTGACATACTTCGCCTTCGATATACTTCAGCAGATCCCGGCATGACCCAGCAGACCCTGATTCTTCTTATTGACGAGTTGAAAAAAGCATACGAAGAGTTGCGGTTCAGCGCCACCAACGATGTCATCGCCTACTTCGAAGAGCAAGTCAAGCTAAGTAAAGAGGTTTTGAGCGATGCGGAAGATGATTTGACCAGATACTGTGTCAGTGCCAGAGTCATCAACTACCCGGAAGAGACGGAAGCCCTGTCAGCTACCCGTTACGAAGTGGATGACAGATTAGAATTGGCCCGCCGTCAATACGAGAGTGCCAAAACACTTCGCATCATGTTGGACAACAAAATGGACATCCGAGCCGACATCATCCGCAACAATACCGAGCTCTTGCAACAGCTGGATCAGATTAGTACCTTAAACCAACGCATTACCGAACAGGAAATTTTCATCTCTTCCGAAGGACAAGACAAGGATGACAAACTGATGGAAGACCGAACCAAGCTGAAAGAAGCCGAGAAGAAGGTAAACGATATATCAGACAACCTGAATCTATACAACTTCAGCAAAGAAGGGGTTGGAATTCAGAATATGGTAGATGAATGGTTGGCTTCTTTAATCAATGAAGCGAAAGCCGGTGCCGAGCTGAAAGTGTTGAAAGAGAGACAACAAGAAATCTTCGAGCAATACAGTGCCATGTCACCTGTTGGCACACAAGTATCCAGGAAAGAACGTGCTGTAAGCATTGCCGAAGACAATTACAGGAACCAGATTCACGGACTGGCCGAAGCCAACCTGCGAAAGCGAAGCATCGAAATGAGTACCAGTAATCTGCGGGATGTCACCGTACCCGAATACCCGTTGTCTGACAACGGTCGCAAACGAGGCACCATTGTGATGGCAGCATTTTTTGGCAGCCTTGTATTCATCATCACCTATTTTCTGATTATAGAGCTGTTAGATCATACGCTACGTGATCCTATACGAAGTCTGCGTCTGACCCAATTGCCCGTAATTGCCGCCTTCAACGGAGTCAGCAATCTGCAATACCGCGGATTCCTGAAGGCATGCAACCGTATTGCAGCTGCCTATAGTTGTCGTCAGATGAACAAATTCCTTCAACCAGACAGGCCTACTGTCATCAACCTGTTTAGCTTGGAGTCTGGCGAAGGGAAAAGCCATCTCTGCCGTTATTTCATATCCCAATGGAAATCAGAAGGTTTACACGTTCGTCTGGTCAAGTCCGACCTCGATTTTGACCCACATAGTAAGGCCTATGTACAGGCTCAGAAGCTTTCTGATTTCTGGCAGTTGAACAGTGCGGAGAGGATACCCGATATCATTTTGGTAGAGTATCCTGCCGCCAGCACCTCTTCCCTACCGTTGCCTGTACTACAGTCATCCGACCTCAATGTGTTGGTATCGAATGCCTGTCGCCTGTGGCGTAGCAGCGACAACCAGATGCTTGAACCCATCAAGGAGAAGATGGCAGAGACGGACACTCCTCTCTACCTGTATCTGAACAATGCCGACCGCGATGTGGTAGAATCCTTTACAGGAGACCTGCCTCCACATACATTCCTGCATACATTCTTCAGTCGTCTCGCCCAATTGGGACTTACAGCACGCAGGGCTGCGGTCAAATAAAAGATTATCAACGGCATAAAAACAAATAGTATGGAATCAGTCTACTCTGGCAATCACCTGAATGACTCCCCCAAAGGGCTCGTCTATCTGCTTTTCATAGCGGGATTGCTTGCTATGAGCTACACGCTGATTACCAAGCAACTTTCACTATTTACCGCTGTCATGCTCTTCCCCAGTCTGATTTTGTTGCTACTCTATTCCATACAAAAACCGATAGTAAGCTATATGCTTTATATAGGTATTGTCTGCTATTTTTCTGCCATCTACCGATATACTCAAATTGAAAATCTAAGTATCATCATTGACTGTTTTTTGGCTCTTTGCATTGTTTCCATTACATTTAATGTCATCACCAATCGCGAGCAGTATCCGTGGCAAAACGGATTCAACATGCTTACTACCATGCATATAGTCTGGGCATGTTACTGCATCTTGATTTTGATGATTCCATATACACATTTACATAATATCAAAGGGAGCCGTGGTATTTTTCTTTCTCTTCCACTTACCTGTTTTATTACAGGTGTTCTATTTTGTACCGTTCATCGATTGCGTTCCTTGCTTTTATGGTTAGGACTGTATGCCATCACTGCATTTCTGAAAGCGTATTGGCAAAAGAAAAGAGGGTTTGACGCAGCAGAATCAGCCTGGTTGGTAGCTGGAGGTGCCTGGCATACCCATGCGCTGAGGTCTGGCATGCGTTATTTCTCTTTCTTCACCGATGCCGGTAACTTTGGAGCCTGTATGGGATTATTAGCTACTGTTTTCAGCATCATCGGATTGGTGGCTAAAAGAAACCGTTATCGATTGTTTTTGCTATTAGTTGCCTGTTTGGCATCTATTAGTATGGCATTGTCTGGCACCCGTGGAGCGGTAGTTATCCCATTTGGAGGCATGTTACTCTTCTTCTTATTATCCAGAAATTTCAAAATTATGGCAGCGACAGCCATTGCGAGCATCTTAGGATTCAGTTTTTTCTATTTTACAGACATAGGCAACGACAACCCTTCTATCCGTCGTATGCGTACCGCTTTTCGTCCGGAGGAAGACGCTTCCTACAACGTACGAGCCATGAACCGAGAACGATTTGCCTACTATCTGGCAGACAAGCCGTTTGGAGTAGGATTAGGCGGAACAATTGTAGATACTCACCGATTGATGGAGTTAGAAGAAGATTTCATCCCGACAGATTCTTACTACGTCGGGATTTGGGTAGAAGGAGGTGTTGTTGGACTTATCCTTTATCTGCTGATGCAGGCCGCCATCTTCATCCGATGTAGTTATCTGATTCTATTTAAGGTCAGGAACAAACAGCTCCGATATATTCTGTCGGCCTTTACAGCTGGTTGTTTTGGACTATGTTTGAATGGTTATGTAGGACGTGCTATTGGATTTCAACCTGGTAGTACTATATTCATTCTCCTTCTGAGCATTACATTGAACGGAGAGAGAATAGACAAGCAACTGAAGCCGAATGAAATCATCATTTGAGATAAAACAAAGTATATCATCATAATAACAATAAAGCACAATGGACGAATTATTCCAAATACTTAACCCAGACTGGTGGATGAACGATAACAACAGCGCTTTCCAAATAGCCGATGCCGTACTGTTCCTGTTATTCAGTATTCCTGTGGCCTACATATTTATATATGCATTGGCTTCACTGCCCAAATATAAGAATCCTTATCCGCCGGCACCCATTCAACACCGCTTCCTCATCTTGTACGTGGTTCTTAAAAACGGTCAGGAGGTGATAGAATCTATCAACAATTTCCTTGATATGCAACTCTATCCCAAAGATCTGTATGATATCGTCGTTGCTGCCACCCAATTGCCGGAGGAAGATTTGTGCGAGTTGCTTTCGATGCCTGTCAACATTGTAGTGCCCGATAAAGAGAATTGTACCAAAGTATACGCTATCCAGCAAGTCATGCAGCGTTACTCGCCCGAAGAGTATGATACAATCCTCATCTTCAACTCAGACAACAAGATTATTCCGAATGCGCTGGAGCTGTTTAACAATGCCTATTACTCGGGATGCGATGCCATACAAGGGCACCGTATGGCAGAGAATCTTACTACCAATATTGCCGTACTCAATGCTACCAGTGAGGAGATAAACAATCGTCTGTTTCGAAAGGCTCATACCACGTTAGGCTTTTCTTCCGCTTTAATCGGATCGGGACTGATGCTCGACTTTGAGATGTTCCACCGCATCGCTCCCCGCCTGAAAGGCAGCGACCTGACGACATCACTGGAAATGGAGTTGCTCAAGGAGAACATCTATACGGAGTATCTGGAAGAGGTGATATGCTACTGTAAGAAGACAACGGACGCAGCCGGATATAGCGAAGAGCGTCAACGTTGGTTGAGTGCCCAGTACCACAGCACCTTAGTAGCATTCCTCCGCTTCCCTATCGCCCTGATTCAGGGAAAATGGGACCTCTGCGAAAAGTTGTTCCAATGGCTGATGCCATCCCGTTTTCTGCTGATTGCATACATCACGTTATGCACTCTTGTAATGACCGTTGCCAACTGGCCCCTTAGTCTGAAATGGTATGGTCTGTTAGGGGTACTCTTCTTCTCTTTCCTGATGGCACTGCCCGACGGAGAGATTACCCATAGATTCCGTAAGGCTTTCTGGTCGCTCCCCATTCTGATATTTACGTCTGCATTCAGCCACTTCCTGCGTTTCAAGAAACAACGTGCTCAAAAGAAGAAAAAGAAAGGCCTGAACGAAAATAAGATAACCTCAGAAAATGCCTCCATGGATATGATGCCATCGGAAGAACAGTTAGCTGAAGGGGAGAGAGTATGAAAATAGGAATCGAAGCCCAACGCATCTTCCGGCCAGACAAACATGGCATGGACTTCGTCATTTTAGAAGTACTCCGCAGACTGCGTGAGCGAAATGACGGGCATGAGTATGTCGTTTTTGTAGCACCGGGAGAGAATCCCTGTCTGGAAGAGAATGAACGGATGCAAATCATTGAGGTTTCCTGTCCGACGTACCCGTTATGGGAACAATGGGCTTTACCACGGGCTGTCCGCCAAAGCGGTGTCGACATGTTGCACTGCACCTCCAACACCGCTCCGCTTCATTGTTCCGTTCCCCTGCTACTGACACTGCATGATGTCATATACCTGCAGCAACGCAGAAAGCCCCAAGGCATGTCACGCTATCAACAGTTAGGCTGGCATTACCGACGTTGGAACGTGCCGCACATTGTCGGACATTGCCGGCACATTATCACCGTATCCGCTACGGAGCAAAGCAACATTGTCCATTGCTTTCCCCATATCAAGGATCGGATTTCTGTAATACACAACGGCGTTAGTCCTTGCTATAGGCAGATGCCAACCACAGAGATACGGGCAGTCACCCGCAAATACCTCCCTGATGAGACATATCTGCTCTGTCTGGGGAATACCGATCCACGGAAAAACACCGAAGGAGTGCTGACTGCCTACTACCATTATTTGAAGCATTCGCCCCGTAAACTGAAACTGATTCTTACCGGATTGGCTCAAACGTATGTTGAGAATCAGGTTGCTACGTTGGGCATTTCAGAATGCCTGCCCTACCTCATCTGCCCTGGATATATTCCAGGAGCCGATTTGCCGGCTTTGTACAATGGAGCTTTCTGCTTTCTCTTTCCATCCCTGCTCGAAGGATTTGGCATTCCTGTTTTGGAAGCCATGGCTTGCGGAACGCCTGTCATTACCAGCAACTGCTCCTCTTTACCCGAAGTAGCCGGCAAGGGAGGGCTGCTCATCAATCCGCTCCTCCCCTCAGAGATTACTGAACTCCTGATACAATTGGAAAAGGACAGCACCCTTTACCAACGGCAGAAAGTCTACGGATTACGACATGCTGCCCTGTTTTCATGGGATCATACAGCAGAAAACTATCTGCACATATATAACCAAATGGGAGAAACAAATCCTTATCATTCACTATAAACAGTATGACTATGGCAGATTACATCATTACCAGCCTCCAGTCGTGGGACATCGAAATAGGAAGTACTATCAAGAATACGGCCTGGGAAATTTCCCAAACGAATCGGGTACTGTACGTCAATCCCCCCATTGACATTGCCACCTACATCCGAATGCGATATCGGCATCGTACAACCACCCCAACCACCGATCGCCGTTTGGCAGTTCTCCGCAAAGAGACTCCGGCCTTGCGTCAGATTTCCCCGAATCTATGGGTATTGGATTGCCCGTTTGTCATACACTCTGTAGGCCAGTTGCCCAATTTTCTATTCGATTATCTGAATCGGAAGAATTGTCTGAAGATAGCCCGCTGGATTACGGTTCATGCCGTTAAACTGGGATTTGAGAATGAGATTCACCTGATTGATACCGATCTTTTCCGAAGTCTCCATCTCAAAGAGTACCTGCATCCTTCCATCAGCATCTATTATCGCAGGGATTATGTCATAGGCTTCCCCTACTGGCGGAAACAAGGTCCACGGTGCGAAGAGCAGCTGGTCCGACAGTCAGACATCGTCCTGACTAACTCCACCTATTTTGCCGACCAACTCCGTCCATGGAACCGGCAGACCTACGCCATCAATACGGGTGTGAATCTGGAACTTTACGATGCATCCATCACTTTTGAGCGGCCACAAGATTTATCTCCCATCAGCGCACCGATTATCGGATATACTGGGGCCATCATAGAGAGTCGGCTCGACAGCCAGCTGCTGTATGAAGCTGCCGTTCGTCTGTCCCGTTGCCAGTTTGTACTGGTTGGACCCGAGGACGAACATTTCCAGAAGCATCCGCTCCATACACTCCCCAACGTTCAGTTCTTAGGGCGAAAAGAGGTAGCAGAGCTGCCCAGCTACATACAGCATTTTGATATCTGCATCAATCCGCAGAAGGTGAATCCCATCACCGACGGCAACTATCCCCTAAAAATAGACGAATACCTCGCTATGGGAAAGCCAGTGGTGGCTACCCGTACCCATACGATGGAGGATGTTTTTGCATCACATACGCATCTGGCCTCGTCCATTGAAGAGTGGATTCCGGCCATAGAAAATGCTCTTGCTGAATGCAACGACAACGACCTGGCTGCCAAACGCATAGCTTTCGCTCATACACACAGCTGGAAATGCAGCGTAGAGCAAATCTATCAGGCCATCCGTTCCTATTCTTCATCGGGCATGTCTGCCAGATGACGGATATCCTCAGTTTCACCGACTACCCAAACCACATCACCTTCTGATAGCGGTTCATCTGGGAGAGGAGCATGTAACGTTCCATCTTCGCGTTCGATACCGGCTATCAGACAGTGATGTACGTTGCGTATCCCTGACTCCTTAATGGTCTTTCCCAAGAATGGCGATTCCGTTTCTATACGAAACTGACGCAATATCATCTCACTCTTCTCCACCACATCCGCCTCCAAAGCCGACATTTTTCCCATCTCTTTACCGAAAGTGGTCAGTTCATCATCGGTAGCGATGACCTGTATCTTGTCTTGCGGGAAAAGGCGTACAGAGGCACCGGGAATATTAATGCGCCGACGACCTCGCAAGATAGAGACAACATGCACTCCGAAACGTCGGCCGAAGTCCAGTTCTGCCAGCGTCTTACCAGCCCACAACGACTCACCGGGGATAACGAAATCAGTCAGATGGAGATCATGCGACAGCAGACGTCCTGCATAGGCCGGCTTCTTCTCTCCAATATATTCTGCACGCATATCACGGCTTCGCAGATGCTGGAAGAAGGTCCGTTCTATCAATATAGATTGCTTCTTCAAGCGGCGTGACATAATCATAATGGTCACCAACATAAGAGCCACACCGAACACCAATCCGACCGAAATATGGAACAGACTTGCGATAACAAACATCACGAAGGAGACGGCCAGCAACAGACGCAGCAACACCGTTGCCACCAATGGAGCCCGATTGGTCCGGCTTTCATTCCATAGCGTGATAAATTCCACCGAATGATTCTTTTTTATCATAATGGCTCGCAAGAAGGGGGCAATGCACAAGATAATGATGATGGCTGCCAGCAAAGCCCCCCAAAAGCCGGGCAAGGTATCCTTTAAAAAAGGCACCAACAAGCGAAATGCCAAAGCAATGATTGCGATACAGACAATGGAATAGACCACGGTGATACGCAGAAGCGCCATGGTAAGTTTGCGCCAAAGGCTTTCATGATTCATGGTGCGCGTACCCGACGCATAACGATGCAGGAACTTATGCCAGCGTTCGGGCAGATGTGCATCCACAAAATCAGATGCAGGGCCGGCCAGACGGATCATATAAGGAGTCAAAAAGGTGGTGATGACCGATACGGCCACCACTATCGGATAGAGGAAATGGCTCGTCACATGCAACGAGACGCCCAAAGAGGCAATGATAAAAGCAAACTCACCAATCTGTGTCAGACTGAATCCGCATTGCATGGCCGTCTTCAACGGTTGGCCGGACAAAAGGACCCCCAACGTACCGAACAGTGACTGGCCAAAAATGACGGCCAACGTAATGACAGCAATCGGTATAGCATACTCGGCAATCATGGCCGGATCGACCATCATACCTACCGATACAAAGAAAACGGCGCCGAAGAGATCTTTCACCGGTTTGACCAGCCGTTCAATATTTTCAGCTTCCAGCGTCTCTGCCAGAATGGAACCCATGATAAAAGCTCCAAAAGCTGCCGAGAAACCTGTGTGGGCAGCTACCACCACCATTCCGAAGCAGAGCCCCAAACTGACGATCTCATCGCTCATCAGTTTACGACAACGCTTCAGTAAACCCGGAATCAAGTAAATGCCCACCACAAACCAAAGGATGAGAAAGAAAACCAATTTAGCTATACTACCTAACATCTCCACCCCCTCGAAGTTGCTGCTGACCGCCACCGTAGATAGCATGACCATCAACACAATGGCCAGGATATCTTCCAGTATCAATACACTCAGTACCAATCCGGCAAACTGTTTCTCACGCAAGCCCATATCATCGAAAGCCTTGTAAATGATGGTGGTGGAAGACATGGCAATCATACCACCCAAATAAAGACAGTCCATGCGTTGCCAGCCAAACCCTGCTCCGACGAACATACCCACCAATATCATACAGAAGATGATGGTACAGGCTGCAATGACCGCCGCTCCTCCCACCTTCATGATTTTCTTGAAACTGAACTCCAGTCCCAATGCAAACAGCAGGAAGATGACACCGATATCCGCCCACGTCTGCACATTGGCGGTATCCATCACCGAGGGCGTATATGCCATGTGCGGACTGGCCAGAAAACCGGCAACGATATATCCCAAGACCAAGGGCTGTTTCAACTTTTTGAAAATGAGTGTCATGAGCCCAGCACATATCAATATCAGGGCCAAATCAGCGATAAGGGGAGCTAAATGTGACATATATCTTGCATTAAAAAGTTTCTAGCGACAAAATTAGAAGAAACATTCCTCCAATCGCAAATTAATTGCAGAAAAATTTCTCTATTTTCAAAGATTTTTTTTCCTTTGTACTGTTTTAGACCCTGTCATCAGGAAATATACCAACTAAATTAATTAATAGTTATGAAGATTTCACACATTGAGCATCTGGGCATTGCTGTAAAGAGCATTGAAGAAGCCCTTCCGTACTACGAGAACGTATTAGGTCTGAAATGCTACAACATTGAGACCGTGGAAGACCAGAAAGTTAAAACTGCCTTCTTGAAAGTTGGTGAAGTGAAAATCGAGTTATTGGAGCCCACTTCACCGGACAGTACCATCGCCAAGTTCATTGAGAAAAACAACGGCAACGGAGGCATGCATCACTTAGCCTTTGCTGTGGAAGATGGTGTAGCCAATGCCTTGGCAGAAGCCGAAGGCACAGGCATCCGACTGATTGACAAAGCTCCGCGCAAAGGTGCAGAAGGCTTGAACATCGCTTTTCTCCATCCGAAATCCACATTGGGAGTCTTGACAGAACTCTGTGAAAAACCATAAATTACATACTCACACAAGGAGACTTATTATTTATTCAGATTCCACCGGACGGCAGTCAGGCAAGCCCGATATCAGCCCGCATGGAATCCAATCATTCAATTAAAAATTCAAAGTAAGATGAGCAATCAACTTGAAAAGATTAAAGAACTTATCGACCGCCGTACAGCTGCCCGTATGGGTGGTGGCGAGAAAGCTATTGCCAAGCAACATGACAAAGGTAAATATACAGCACGCGAACGTATCGCAATGCTGCTGGACGAAGGCAGCTTCGAAGAGATGGACATGTTCGTGGAACATCGTTGCACCAACTTCGGTATGGAGAAGAAGCACTATCCTGGTGATGGTGTGGTAACAGGATGCGGTACGATTGACGGACGCCTGGTCTATATATTCGCTCAAGACTTTACGGTATCTGCCGGTTCATTGTCCGAGACCATGTCTTTAAAGATTTGCCACATCATGGACAAAGCCATGAAGATGGGTGCGCCGGTCATCGGATTGAATGATTCGGGTGGTGCACGTATCCAGGAAGGCATCAATGCATTGGCCGGTTATGCGGAAATCTTCCAGCGTAACATCCTGGCATCCGGTGTGGTTCCCCAAATCTCCGGTATCTTCGGTCCGTGTGCCGGCGGTGCTGTCTACTCTCCGGCATTGACAGACTTCACGCTGATGATGGAAGGTACCTCGTACATGTTCCTGACCGGCCCCAAAGTAGTGAAGACCGTAACGGGCGAAGATGTGACACAAGAAAATCTGGGAGGTGCCAGCGTACATTCCACCAAGTCAGGTGTGACTCACTTTACCGCTCAGACCGAAGAAGAGGCCTTGGCTCTCATCCGTAAATTGCTGAGCTACATCCCACAGAACAATCTGGAAGAGGCTCCTTGTATTGAATGTACCGACCCGGTAGACCGTCTGGAAGATTCGCTGAACGAAATCATTCCCGACAATCCTAACAAGCCGTATGACATGTACGAGATTATCGGTGCCATTGTGGACAACGGCGAATTCCTGGAGATTCAGAAAGACTATTCCAAGAACATCATCATCGGTTTTGCCCGTTTCAACGGACAATCGGTCGGTATCGTAGCCAACCAGCCTAAATATCTGGCCGGTGTATTGGACAGCAATGCCTCGCGCAAAGGTGCCCGTTTCGTACGTTTCTGCGATGCGTTCAACATTCCCATCGTCTCTCTGGTAGACGTACCGGGCTTCCTGCCGGGTACCGGTCAGGAGTACAACGGCGTTATCCTGCACGGAGCCAAACTGCTTTATGCCTACGGCGAAGCCACTGTGCCCAAGGTGACCGTCACGTTGAGAAAGTCCTATGGCGGTTCGCACATTGTGATGAGCTGCAAGCAGCTGCGTGGTGACATGAACTACGCATGGCCTACAGCCGAAATCGCCGTCATGGGTGGAGCTGGAGCCGTGGAAGTATTGTATGCCCGCGAAGCCAAGGAACAGGAGAATCCCGCCCAGTTCCTGGCAGAAAAGGAAGCCGAATACACCAAGCTGTTTGCAAACCCATACAATGCAGCCAAGTACGGTTACATTGACGATGTCATCGAACCTCGCAACACCCGCTTCCGCGTTATTCGTGCTCTGCAGCAACTGCAGACGAAAAAGCTGACCAATCCAGCCAAGAAGCACGGTAATATTCCTTTGTAAAATCAGTAAACAGCAGAGAAAGCGTTCCTTTCTCTCCTGTTTCATAAATAAAACAACACAGATATATGAAGAAAATAAATTTCGGAATATTCCTTTCATTGGCATTGGTAGCTGGGCTCTTTACCTCTTGTAAAGAGCGGCAATCCAACAACAAGCTGTTGTTGAATGAGGTACTGGTTGACAATGAAAGCAACTTCCAAGACGACTATGGTATACATAGCGCATGGATTGAAATCTTCAACAGGTCATACGGCAGTGCCGATTTGGCCGGTTGCTACCTTAGATGCAGCAGTCAGCCGGGTGATACCGTCAGCTATTTCATTCCCAAAGGTGACGTATTGACCGTAGTAAAGCCACGCCAACACGCCCTTTTCTGGACCGATGGCGAACCCAGAAGAGGTACTTTCCATACCAACTTCAAGCTGGATACCATCCGCGCCAACTGGATTGGACTGTACGATTCGGGCCGCAAGCTGCTTGACCAGGTAACGGTACCGGCAGGCATATTGAAAGCCAACCAATCCTATGCGCGCATCAACGATGCAGCAGCCGAATGGGAAGTAAAAGGAGCGGATGCCGACAAGTATGTCACTCCGAGTACCAACAACAAGACCATCGACAACAATGCCAAGATGGAGAAGTTTGCCAAGCACGACAGTGCCGGTATCGGTATGGCCATTTCTGCAATGAGCGTCGTGTTCACCGGCCTCCTTCTGCTGTTCATCGCTTTCTATTTCGTGGGGAAAGCAGCTATACGCCTTATCGAACGTAAGGAATCGGCTCCCCAAAAAGCTGCAGGTGATGTGGCTGCCCAGCCGACCCGTACGGCGAAAGCCGACGCAGTTTCCGGCGAAGTCTATGCAGCCATCGCCATGGCACTGCATGAATATCAGAGTGACGTACACGATGTAGAAGACACCGTACTGACCATCAAGCAGACCAAGCGTAGCTACTCTCCATGGAATTCAAAGATCTACACACTACGTGAGATGCCTCAAAAAAAATAATGTTCATAGATTAATAACACCGTAAGAAAATGAAAGAATATAAATACAAAATCAACGGCAACGAATACAAAGTTGCTATCGGAGACATTGAAGACAACATCGTTCAGGTAGAGGTGAATGGCACTTCCTACACAGTAGAGATGGAGAAAAAACCGAAAGAAGCTCCTGTAAGACCTGTTGTCCGTCCGGCAGCAGCTCCTGCTGCAGCACCTGCCGCTCCTGCTCCTGCACGTCCTGCCGCAGCATCTGGAGGCAAGTCGGGAGTGAAATCTCCGCTTCCAGGTGTCATCCTCGACATCAAGGTAAACGTAGGCGACACCGTGAAGAAGGGACAGCTCGTAGTGATTCTGGAAGCCATGAAGATGGAGAACAGCATCAACGCCGACCGTGACGGAAAGATTACTGCCATCAATGTAAGTAAAGGGGACTCTGTTCTCGAAGGTACTGACCTCGTAATTATTGAATAATATGGGAGAATTTATCACATTTTTAGGAAACAACCTTGCCGATTTCTGGACATATACGGGGTTTGCCAATGCAACGGTGGGCCACATAGTCATGATATTGGTAGGTCTGGTTTTCATCTATTTGGCAGTTGCCAAAGAATTTGAGCCTATGCTGCTGATTCCCATTGGATTCGGTATGCTGATTGGTAACATTCCCTTCAACATGGAGGCCGGCTTGAAGGTAGGTATCTATGAAGAAGGCTCTGTGCTGAACATCTTGTATCAAGGCGTAACATCTGGCTGGTATCCGCCGCTCATCTTCCTGGGTATCGGTGCGATGACAGACTTTTCTGCCTTGATATCCAATCCCAAGCTGATGCTGGTAGGTGCAGCCGCCCAGTTCGGTATCTTTGGAGCGTATATGATAGCCCTTGCTTTAGGATTTGATCCCATGCAGGCGGGTGCTATCGGCATCATCGGTGGAGCAGACGGTCCCACGGCCATCTTCCTCTCCTCCAAGTTAGCTCCTAATCTGATGGGCGCCATTGCCGTATCGGCCTATTCATACATGGCATTGGTTCCTGTGATACAACCGCCTATCATGCGGTTGCTCACCAACAAGCAGGAACGCCTCATCCGCATGAAACCTCCTCGTGCCGTCTCACACACAGAAAAGGTGATGTTCCCCATCATCGGTCTGTTGCTGACCACCTTCCTGGTACCCTCCGGTCTACCTCTGTTGGGAATGCTGTTCTTTGGTAACCT
>SAMEA3663297__coassemble_221_pt1 | contig 37496 bp, 36 predicted proteins | sample SAMEA3663297__metabat2_low_PE_003 | metagenome-assembled genome bin SAMEA3663297 (sample SAMEA3663297) | pig gut metagenome | biome: pig gut; feature: pig-associated habitat; material: faeces | place: China | collected 2013
GGAAGGTTCCTGCAAAATATCAAGGGAAAACTCTGTGTGGACAAAGGATATATCGGTCAGGCTCTTTTCGAAAACCTGTTCCTTAATGGCATCCAGTTGGTTACCAAGGTGAAGAATAACATGAAGAACTCCTTACCCCTCAAAACCGATTATGTTGTTCAGCAGAAAGCCAAAAAAAAGCAGCTACAAAACTTGTAACTGCCTGATTTTTAGATTGTCGGGGTAGCGGGATTCGAACCCACGACCCCCTGCTCCCAAAGCAGGTGCGCTAACCGGACTGCGCTACACCCCGAAGGCTTCTCTCGTTTGGAAAAGCGGGTGCAAAGGTAAACATTATTTTCGGATGAACAAAGGTTTTGGACGAAAACTGCAAAAAAACAGAAAAAGGAGGTTGATGAATAGAGAAAATACGCCTGTTATGGTTTGCAGTTCATAAATAATGCGTAAATTTGCGGCGATTTGTAATGCTCACTTTGCAAAATGGCGAATACTATAAGACATCAGGGTATTGTGGAAAACATCGAAGGGTCCCACCTGCAGGTGCGTATTGTCCAGACGTCGGCTTGTGCCACGTGCAGCATCAAGGGACATTGTACTTCTGCCGATACCAAGGAAAAACTGATAGACATCGTGGAAAGCGAATCTCACACGTACCGTCAAGGTGACAAGGTGTGGGTGCTGGGCGAATTGTCGATGGGAATGCAGGCGGTTCTGCTGGCATTTGTTATCCCTTTAATCCTTATTGTAGTAACACTGTTTGTCGGTATGGCTCTTTTTGCCGACGAACTGAGGGCTGTGCTTTGTGTCATCCCCTGTCTGATTGTCTATTATTTTGTATTGTGGTGTTACAAGGATCGATTGAGACGCAAGTTCTCGTTTTCTATCTGTCCACAGGAGTGAGAAACAAGTAATACAATAATTAATTAACTAACTGATTTATGAATGTAATTCTGATTGCAGTGATTTCTTTGGGAGCTATAGCGCTGATTCTGGCCGCTATCTTGTATGTTGCTTCCAAAAAATTCGCCGTGTATGAAGACCCGCGTATTGCGCAGGTGGCAGCTGTGCTGCCGCAAGCCAATTGTGGTGGATGTGGTTATCCCGGATGTAGCGGATTTGCCGATGCTTGTGTGAAGGCCGGCTCGCTGGAAGGTAAACTTTGCCCGGTAGGCGGACAGCCCGTCATGGCTAAGGTGGCCGAAATCTTGGGATTGGATGCAGCTGCTTCCGAACCGATGGTGGCAGTGGTGAGATGCAACGGTACGTGTGCCAATCGTCCGCGTACCAACCAGTATGACGGTGCCAGAAGCTGTGCCATTGCCGCTTCTCTATATGGAGGCGAGACCGGCTGTAGCTTTGGCTGTCTGGGATGTGGCGACTGCGTGGCCGCTTGTCAGTTCGGTGCTATCCGGATGAATCCTGAAACAGGTATCCCCGAAGTAGACGAAGCCAAGTGTACCGCTTGTGGTGCCTGCGCCAAGGCTTGTCCGAAGTCTATCATTGAGATCCGTCCTCAGGGCAAGAAGTCACGACGTGTGTACGTGCAATGCGTCAACAAGGACAAGGGTGCTGTGGCCCGCAAGGCTTGTAGCGTAGCATGTATCGGCTGCGGCAAATGTGTGAAGACCTGTCCGTTCGAAGCTATCACGCTGGAGAATAACCTGGCCTACATTGATTACAACAAATGCAAGTCGTGCCGCAAGTGCGAAGAGGCTTGTCCGCAGGGAAGCATCGTGGCACTGAACTTCCCGCCGCGCAAACCGAAGACGGAAGAGACAGAAGCTCCGAAGGCTGCTCCTACTCCGAAAGCTGCTCCGGCTGCAGAGGTTCCGAAGAGTGCCGAGGCTTAATCACTAAAGAAAATAGAATAAACGAATAAAATACAGAATTGTATGTTGAAGACATTTTCAATCGGTGGAGTTCATCCACACGAAAATAAACTTTCAGCACATCAGCCCATTATTCAGGCGGAGATTCCGGCAAAAGCGGTAATCTTGCTGGGGCAGCACATCGGTGCGCCTGCCAAACCTATTGTGGCCAAAGGTGATGTTGTGAAAGTAGGTACAAAGATTGCCGAGCCCGGTGGCTTCGTATCGGCATCTATTCACTCTTCTGTCAGCGGTAAGGTGGCCAAAATTGATACTATCGTAGATGCCAGCGGTTATGCCAAACCCGCTATCTTCATTGATGTGGAAGGCGACGAATGGGAAGAGTCCATCGATCGGACAGATACGCTGGTGAAGGAGTGTAACCTCTCTTCGGAAGAGATTGTGAAGAAGATTGCCGATGCTGGTATCGTAGGTCTGGGTGGTGCCTGCTTCCCCACGCAAGTGAAGTTGTGCCCTCCTCCTGCTTTCAAGGCCGAGTGTGTCATCATCAACGCTGTGGAATGTGAGCCTTATCTGACTGCTGACCACCAGCTGATGCTGGAACATGCCGAAGAAATCATGGTGGGTGTCTCTATCCTGATGAAGGCGGTAAAGGTGAACAAGGCTTTCATCGGTATCGAAAACAACAAGCCCGATGCCATCCAGCTGATGACAAAGGTGGCTTCAGGCTATGCAGGTATAGAGGTGGTACCCTTGAAGGTGAGATATCCACAAGGCGGTGAGAAACAGCTGATTGACGCTATTATCAGTCGTCAGGTATCCAGTGGTGCACTGCCTATCTCGACCGGTGCCGTGGTACAGAACGTGGGTACGGCGTTTGCTGTCTATCAGGCTGTACAGAAGAACAAACCGCTGTTCGAGCGTGTCATTACCGTGACGGGCAAATCTCTGGCCAAGCCTTCGAACTTCCTAGCCCGCATCGGTACGCCGATGAAGCAGCTGATAGAGGCTTGTGGTGGCCTGCCCGAAGATACGGGTAAAGTGATAGGTGGCGGCCCCATGATGGGTAAGGCTTTGGTCAATACCGATGTACCGACAGCCAAGGGTAGTTCCGGCATCTTGATAATGAACGAGAAAGAAGCCAAGCGTGGCGAGCAGCAGCCTTGTATCCGCTGTGCCAAGTGTGTGGGTGCATGTCCTATGGGACTGGAACCTTATCTGTTGTCGGCTCTGTCGGAACATGCCGATTTCGAGCGGATGGAGAAAGAGAGAATCATGGATTGCATCGAATGTGGTTCATGCCAGTTTACCTGTCCGGCCAACCGTCCGTTGCTTGACTACTGCCGTTTGGGTAAGGGTAAGGTCGGCGCCATGATTCGCGCACGCCAAGCAAAGAAATAAGAATAAGTAAAGAATGAACAAAGTCTTATGAATAAATTAATCGTATCCCTTTCGCCCCACGTCCACAGCGGAGACAGCGTGAAGAAGAATATGTACGGCGTGCTGATTGCATTGCTGCCGGCCTTCATCGTATCGCTCTGCTTCTTTGGTCTGGGAGCGTTGATTGTTACGGCTACGTCCGTGCTTGCCTGCCTTTTCTTTGAATGGGCAATCGGCAAATTCCTTTTGAAGAAAGAAACCACGACCATCACTGACGGTTCGGCCATCGTGACGGGCGTATTGCTTGCTTTCAACCTGCCCTCCAACCTGCCCATCTGGATTATCATCCTGGGTGCTTTGTTCGCCATCGGCGTAGGTAAAATGTCTTTTGGCGGTCTGGGTTGCAATCCTTTCAATCCGGCTTTGCTGGGCCGTGTATTCCTGTTGCTCTCCTTCCCTGTGCAGATGACCACCTGGCCTGCTGTGGGACAGCTGACTGCCTATACCGACGCTACGACGGCTGCTACTCCCCTGGGCATCATGAAGGGTGTCATCAACGGTGCTCCGGGTGTGTCGTTCGACCAGCTACCCGATGCCTTTGCATTGCTTATCGGCCAGAATGGCGGTTGCTTGGGTGAGGTCAGTGCGTTGGCTCTGCTCATCGGTCTGGCTTATATGCTTTGGAAGAAGGTTATTACTTGGCATATTCCGGTATCCATCCTGGTGACCGTGTTTGTGTTTGCCGGCATCATGCATTTGGTGAACCCTGCCCTCTATGCATCGCCCGTGACCCATCTGATGGCCGGTGGTCTGATGCTGGGTGCCATCTTCATGGCCACGGACTATGTCTCTTCTCCGATGAGTCACAAGGGTATGCTCATCTATGGTGTTTGCATCGGTCTGCTCACGGTTATCATCCGTCTGTTCGGTGCTTATCCTGAAGGTATGTCGTTCGCTATTCTGATTATGAATGCGTTCACTCCGTTGATTAATACGTATGTCAAACCTAAACGCTTTGGGGAGGTAGCGAAGAAGAAATGAAAAAGTTAGAATCATCCTTGAAGAATATGCTGCTGGTGCTGACGGGGGTAACCGCTATCTCTGTGGCGTTGCTGGCTTATGTGAATGAACTGACGAAAGAACCTATTGCGCAGGCCAATGCCAAGACGCTGAGTGATGCGGTGAAGGCTGTCGTTCCCGGCTTCGACAATGATCCCATTGCCGATAAAAAGTTGCAGATGGTCAATGGCGTAGAGTATGCCGTCTATCCCGCTTCCAAAGGCGGTGAGTTTATTGGAGCAGCCGTAGAGGCCAAAGCCATGGGCTTCGGTGGTGAACTGAGGGTATTGGTAGGTTTCGATGCTCAAGGTAACATCAACGATTATTCCCTTCTGTCGCACTCGGAGACTCCGGGCTTGGGTTCGAAGGCCGGTGAATGGTTCAAGAAGGGCAACAAGGGAGACATCACGGGTATGAATCCCGGTGCAGCTCCTCTGACAGTGAGCAAGGACGGTGGTAATGTAGATGCCATCACGGCTTCTACCATCACGTCGCGTGCCTTTTTAGGTGCTGTGAATGCTGCATACGCTGCATACGCAGGCAATGCAACCGCCGATGGTGCTACGGGTGCTACGCAAATCAATGTTGAACAACCTGCTGACTCTGTAGCCGTTCAGGTTGCAGATACGCTTGGCCTAAATTAAGAAAGGAGTAGAAGATATGAATAACTTTAAAGTGTTGATGAACGGTATCATCAAGGAAAATCCAACATTTGTACTCCTGCTCGGTATGTGTCCTACGCTGGGTACTACCTCTTCTGCCATCAATGGTATGGATATGGGGCTGGCTACTATGTTTGTGCTTATCTGTTCGAATGTAGTTATCTCGGCCATTAAGAACCTGATTCCCGACATGGTGCGCATCCCCTCATTCATTGTGGTCATTGCCTCGTTCGTGACATTGCTTCAGATGGTGATGCAGGCTTATGTGCCAGCTTTGTATGCCACACTCGGCCTGTTCATCCCGTTGATTGTGGTGAACTGTATCGTGCTGGGACGTGCCGAGGCTTTTGCGGCCAAGAACGGTCCGTTGGCTTCCATGTTCGATGGTCTGGGTATGGGCTTGGGCTTTACCTTAGGTCTGACGTTGCTTGGCGCCGTACGCGAGTTCTTGGGTACGGGTAAGGTTTTCAGTCTCACCATCCTACCTGAAGAGTATGGTATGCTGGTCTTCGTGCTGGCTCCCGGTGCCTTCATTGCGTTGGGTTACCTCATTGCATTAATCAATAGCTTGAAGAAGAGCAATTAAGAAACCTCATTGAATTAGAACTATGGAATATATATTGATATTTATCTCGGCAATCTTTGTGAACAACATTGTATTGTCACAATTCTTGGGTATTTGTCCGTTTCTGGGTGTCTCCAAGAAGGTAGATACGGCATTGGGTATGTCTGCCGCCGTGGCTTTTGTGCTTACGATTGCCACGATTGTCACCTTCCTTCTCCAGAGATATGTACTCGATGCATTTGGATTGGGCTACCTGCAGACCATCACTTTCATTTTGGTGATTGCTGCGTTGGTACAAATGGTGGAGATTATTTTAAAGAAAGTCTCTCCGGCTCTGTATCAGGCTTTGGGTGTGTTCCTGCCCCTGATTACGACCAACTGCTGTATTTTGGGTGTAGCCATCCTAGTAATTCAGAAGGATTATGACCTGCTGACTGGTATTGTCTATGCCATCTCCACCGCCATTGGTTTTGGCTTGGCCTTGACACTGTTTGCCGGTTTGCGTGAGCAGATGAATTTGGTCAACGTACCCAAAGGAATGCGTGGTACGCCTATTGCTCTGATTACTGCCGGCCTGTTGGCTATGGCATTCATGGGATTCTCCGGCGTAGTGAAGATTTAAGCAAATCGCTTCTGTCCGATAGGTCCGATAGAAAGGATTGCGCATCTGCATAGCTCCATCCAGAGGTAATGGCAGGTTGCACAATCCTTTTTGCAATTTTTAGGAGAATCTATTCTTTTTTTATTCCTTATTGTATGTTATCTTAATTTAATTCCTTACTTTTGTAGCCAGTTATTACACCGTAAAAACTTATATATCTATATGAAAGAAATAATCTTGGTGACGGGTGGAACCGGCTATATTGGTTCTCATACTGTCGTTGAACTGCAAAATGCAGGCTATGACGTGGTTATTGTAGATAACCTCTCCAATTCGTCAGCCGACGTGGTGGACAATATCGAAAAAGTAACAGGTATTCGTCCAGCGTTTGAGCAGTTGGACTGTCTGGATTTTGCCGGTATGGATTCTCTCTTTCAAAAGTATCAGGGCATCAAGGCCATTATCCATTTTGCTGCCAGCAAGGCGGTAGGTGAGTCCGTACAGAAACCTTTGCTTTACTATCGGAACAATCTGGTCTCTTTAATTAACCTGCTGGAGCTGATGCCCAAGTATGGAGTAGGAGGCATCGTGTTCTCTTCTTCGTGTACGGTCTATGGACAACCGGATGAATTGCCTGTAACAGAGAATGCGCCGATCAAGAAGGCTGAGTCTCCTTACGGCAATACGAAGCAGATTAACGAGGAGATTATCCGTGACACCATCACTTCGGGTGCTCCGATCAATGCTATCCTGCTGCGCTATTTTAATCCGATAGGTGCCCATCCTACAGCATTGCTGGGTGAACTGCCTAACGGTGTTCCGCAGAACCTGATTCCTTATCTGACTCAGACAGCCATTGGCATCCGCGAAAAGTTGGGTGTCTTTGGTGATGACTATAATACCCCTGACGGATCTTGTATCCGCGACTACATCAACGTAGTGGATTTGGCCAAAGCTCACGTAGTGGCTATTAGCCGCATCCTGGAGCAGAAGCAAGAGGAGAAGGTAGAAGTATTCAATATTGGTACGGGTCGTGGACTCTCTGTATTGGAACTGATTCATGCCTTCGAAGCCGCAACGGGTGTGAAGTTGAATTATCAGATTGTCGGTCGTCGTGCCGGTGATATTGAGAAGGTTTGGGCCAATCCCGAACGTGCCAACAATGTATTGGGTTGGAAAGCAGAAACCAGCATCGAAGATACATTGCGTTCCGCATGGAACTGGCAGCTGAAGCTTCGTGAAAGAGGCATTCAGTAATAGCTAAACAGATTATTGAATAGTCAATAATAAACAAATGTCTCATACATTTGTTATTTATGCAGAGTCTGTTTGAAACGTTGCATCGGTATGTGAATATGGATGGACGCCTCGTTTGCCTCCCCGGCATCGACAGACAGACAGCATAGTAGTTTTGTCGTGTTTTATTTTGTGTTTGTGTTTGTAGTAGGCCTTGTCGGGAGACAAGGCCTATTTTAATATCAGTACTTCAAAATGCAGTGTCGGTAATAGAATGTCATGAGTTGTTAACCGATGTGTTCTATTTGTATTATCAAACATTCAATATGTATTCTTTTTGTTAATTTGGATTATTGCTGAAAACAACGTGACATTTTTTGTTTTTACATTTGCAGTGCCATTCAGAAAAAGAGTGGCGGTTCGATTTTTCTCACACAAGAATGATTTGTGATGCGAACAAACGATTTCTGTTGCCTGTTATATTATCAGTGGAAATTGGGAGTTGCAGAAAAGAAAAACAAGACTTTACAAATGAATAATTTTAAAGGTAAAGATTAAATAGATTGCTTATGTCACAGATTGTCGGACATATTTCGCAGGTTATCGGACCTGTGGTTGACGTCTACTTTGAAGGTACAGAGGCAGAACTGATGCTGCCAAGTATTCATGACGCACTGGAGATAAAAAGGCCAAACGGAAAACGACTGATTGTCGAGGTGCAGCAACACATCGGTGAAAATACCGTCCGAACCGTAGCGATGGATTCTACTGACGGATTGCAGCGAGGCATGAAGGTCTATCCCACCGGAGGTCCCATCACCATGCCGATAGGTAATCAGATTAAAGGCCGGCTGATGAATGTGGTCGGTGACTCTATTGATGGCATGAAGGAACTGGATCGTACAGGGGCTTATCCCATTCATCGTGAACCTCCCAAGTTTGAAGACTTGACTACCGTTCAAGAAGTGCTCTATACCGGCATTAAGGTGATAGATTTACTGGAGCCCTATTGCAAGGGAGGAAAGATTGGCCTGTTTGGCGGTGCGGGTGTAGGTAAGACCGTACTTATTCAGGAACTTATCAACAATATTGCTAAGAAGCAGCATGGATTTTCGGTATTTGCCGGTGTAGGCGAGCGTACCCGTGAAGGTAACGACTTGCTGCGCGAGATGATAGAATCTGGTGTTATCCGCTACGGTGAAGCGTTTAAGAAGAGTATGGAAGAGGGAAACTGGGATTTGTCGAAAGTGGACTATGATGAAGTGTCCAAATCCCAGGTATCACTGATTTTTGGACAGATGAACGAGCCTCCCGGTGCCCGCCAGTCGGTAGCACTGTCGGGACTGACGGTAGCAGAGTCTTTTCGGGATATGGGTGCGGAGAGTGACGGCCCGCGTGATATTCTCTTTTTCATCGACAATATTTTTCGTTTCACGCAAGCTGGTTCCGAAGTCTCAGCTTTGCTTGGGCGTATGCCTTCTGCTGTGGGCTATCAACCGACGTTGGCTACGGAGATGGGGGCTATGCAGGAACGTATCACCTCGACCCGCAACGGATCCATCACTTCTGTACAGGCAGTTTATGTGCCGGCCGATGATTTGACCGACCCGGCACCGGCCACTACCTTTACCCACCTGGATGCCACGACAGTGTTGAGCCGTAAGATTACCGAGTTGGGCATCTATCCGGCTGTCGATCCGCTGGAGTCCACTTCACGCATTCTGGATCCGCACATCGTAGGACAAGAGCATTACGAAGTGGCACAACGGGTGAAACAGATATTGCAGCGTAACAAAGAGTTGCAGGACATCATCTCCATTTTGGGTATGGAGGAACTATCCGAGGCCGATCGTACGTTGGTCAATAGAGCACGTCGTGTCCAGCGTTTCCTTTCACAGCCGTTTGCCGTAGCCGAGCAGTTTACCGGAGTGCCGGGTACGATGGTCAATATCGAAGATACCATTCGTGGATTCAAGATGATTCTGGACGGAGAGGTGGATTATCTGCCAGAACCGGCCTTCTTGAATGTAGGTACCATTGAAGAGGCCATCGCCAAGGGAAAATCTTTGGTGGAACAGGCTAAAGGATAAGGAGAGTACGGTATGAAAGAGTTGCATCTGAATATTGTTTCGCCGGAAAGGAAGCTGTTTGATGGTCCTATAGAAAGTGTCACGCTGCCGGGCACGTTGGGGACATTTACTATCTTGACGCATCATGCTCCCATCGTCTCTTCTCTGCTTCCCGGTCGGATAACCTTCAAAACGGGTGGTGAAGAGCGGCAGATAGCTATTCAAGGAGGCTTTGTGGAGATGAGTGACAACTGTGTATCGGTGTGCATCGAGGAGAGGGAGGATTAAGGAATGGGCATCAGTATCACCAAGCGCAACTATCTGTCACTGTTGGCATTGCTCACACTGTCGGTGGGGGTAGTGGGAGGATTGGTTTACTTTCATTTTTTCCCGCATCACTATTTCGACGGTTACCCGTTGATACCCGTATTCTTCTTTGTGCTCGGCTTGTGTACCATCCACATGACGGAGATGTGCCGACGCCACGCGCCCGCTCGCATGATGTGGATGTATCTGGCTGTGCGTCTGCTCCGGATGTTGGCCGCTTCCATGATGATGTTGGTCTACTGTCTGGCCGTTCGTCAGGAGATACGAGCGTTCCTGATGACCTTCATTGCTAACTATTTGATATATCTGACGTTTGACTCCTGGTTCTATTTTACATTTGAAATAAACAGGAAAATAAAGGATAAAAAAAAGAAATGAAACAGAATCCTGTCATAACAATCGTTCTTGCATGGATCATGGCATTGTTACCTGTGCAGCTGTTTGCCTCTACAGAAGGAGGTGAAACGGAGGAAAGTGAAACAGTGGATGTGAAGGAGGTGGTATTTGGCCATATCGGCGATGCCTATCAGTGGCACGTCACGACATGGGGCAATACCCATTTGACGATTCATCTGCCGGTCATGGTCTATAGTTCTTTGTCCGGATGGCATTGCTTTTCGTCCGCAAGGCTGGAAGAAAACGGCGGGAGCTACGAGGGATTGAGTATCGCTCCGTCTGGCAGTCCGTATGAGGGAAAGCTGGTAGAGCACGATGCTTCTGGTGCTGAAGTTCGTCCTTGGGATTTTTCCATTACCAAGGTGGCCTTTGCGCTGTTGTTCAACAGTGTGCTGTTGCTGGTCATTGTCCTCTCTGTGGCCCGTTGGTATCGTCGTCATACATATGACAGCGCAGTGCCGGGTGGCTTCGTCGGTTTTATGGAGATGTTCATCATGATGGTGAATGATGATGTCATCAAGAGCTGTATCGGCCTTAATTATCGGAAGTTCTCTCCCTATCTGCTGACAGCCTTCTTCTTCATCTTCATCAACAATCTGATGGGGTTGGTCCCTCTCTTTCCGGGAGGTGCCAACGTGACGGGAAATATTGCCATCACCATGACGTTGGCTTTATGTACGTTTGTGACGGTCAATGTGTTCGGTACGAAGCATTATTGGAAAGATATCTTTTGGCCGGCGGTGCCCTGGTGGTTGAAAGTACCTGTACCGATGATGCCGATGATTGAGTTGTTTGGCATCTTTACTAAGCCGATGGCACTGATGATACGTCTGTTTGCCAACATGATGGCCGGACACATGGCCATGTTGGTACTGACCTGTCTCATTTTTATCTCGGCCAGCATGGGGCCGTTGCTCAACGGTTCGCTGACGGTAGTTTCCGTTCTGTTCAACATCTTTATGAATGCACTTGAACTGCTTGTAGCGTTCATACAAGCCTATGTCTTCACCATGTTGTCGGCTGTCTTCATCGGTCAGGCGCAGGAAAAGGGAGAATGATTCATAATTGTATAATTTATAATTTAAAATTCGATTGATTATGTTGTTATCAGTAATGTTACAGGCTGCTGCCGCCAGTGTGGGAGTCAGCAAATTGGGTGCTGCGCTGGGTGCCGGCATCGTAGTGATTGGTGCCGGTTTGGGTATCGGAAAAATCGGTTGTTCGGCCATGGAGGCTATTGCACGTCAGCCGGAGTCAGCAAGTGATATTCGTATGAGTATGATTATTGCAGCCGCACTCATCGAAGGCGTTGCTTTGTTGGCTGTGGTTGTCTGCCTGTTGGTATTCTTTGTATAGTGAATCCTGCGATAGATGGGGGAGACCGTGATGACTCTCTGCATAGAACGTTTCGGAAATCATTCATCCATCGCCTAAAACCGTAAAAGTATGTCGTTGTTATTACCAGATAGTGGTTTGCTTTTTTGGATGTTCCTCTCCTTCGGAGTGGTATTTGTGGTGTTGGCCAAGTACGGCTTTCCCGTCATCACCAAGATGGTGGAGGAACGCAGAAGCTACATCGACCGTTCGTTGCAGGTGGCACGTGAAGCCAATGAACAGCTGGTCCATCTGAAGGCAGAGAGCGAGGCTTTGGTAGCATCAGCCAACAAGGAGCAAGGACGCATTCTGCGAGAGGCGATGCACGAGCGTGACACGATTATCGCAGAAGCCCACAAACAGGCCGAGGTGGCAGCGCAGAAGGAGCTGGAAGAGACTCGTCGACAGATACGTCAGGAAAAGGAAGAAGCCATTCGTGACATACGCCGTCAGGTAGCCATCCTTTCGGTGGATATTGCCGAGAAGGTGATTCGCAAGAGTTTGGACGGACAGCAGAATCAGATGGAGATGATAGACCGTATGCTGGACGAGATGCTGGAGAACAGAGGAAATCAGTTCGTGACCCCGTAACTTGGAAGATTATGGATATAGGTATTATATCGATGCGATATGCCAAGGCTCTGATGGAGTATGCCCGAAGTACGGGTACGGAAGAGCTCTTTTATGACGAGATGGGCCGGTTGGCACAGGCCTTCCGGGTTTGTCCCGATTTGCGCACAGCGTTGGATAACCCGATAGTGACGCAGCGCGAGAAGGTGCAGCTCATCTGCGTGGCTGCTGTAGGTAACGGGTCACCTCGTAGGGAGCTCATGCAATTTGTCACCTTATTGCTGCACAATCGCCGGGAAGGTTTCTTGCAATACATTGCACTGGCGTTCCTCGACCTTTACCGCAAGGATAGGCATATCGGTGTCGGACGTCTTACCACGGCTGTGCCAGTCACTCCCGAAGTAAGTGAGCGCATCCGTCAAAGTGCAGCCGCGTTGCTTCATGCCCGTATGGAGTTGCAGACGGAGGTCAATCCTGCTATTGGAGGTGGTTTTGTGTTCGACATCAACGACTTCCGTTTGGATGCTAGCATAGCTACTCAACTCAAGCATGTCAAGCAGCAGTTTATTGAGAAGAACCGTAGAATCGTGTAGGGATGATTGTCTTCAGTCATCGGAACAATAAAATTCAGGAATATGTTGTCAGAAGAAATAAAAGTAAGCGAAGTCTCCGACATCCTGCGCAGACAGTTAGAGGGGATTGATACCCGCGTGCAGTTGGACGAGATAGGCACCGTGCTGCAGGTCAGCGATGGTGTGGCTCGTATCTATGGCTTGCGAAATGCCGAAGCCAACGAGTTGCTCGAATTCGAGAATGGAGTCAAGGCCATCGTGATGAACCTGGAAGAGGACAATGTCGGTGCGGTACTGCTGGGACCTACCGACAAGATTAAGGAGGGCTTTGTTGTCAAGCGCACCAAGCGTATTGCGTCCATCCGTGTGGGCGAACAGATGTTGGGACGTGTCATCGACCCATTGGGTGTACCGCTTGATGGGAAAGGATGGATAGAAGGTGAGTTGTGCGAGATGCCGCTGGAGCGAAAGGCTCCGGGCGTTATCTACCGACAACCGGTCAGTCAACCGCTACAGACTGGATTGAAGGCTGTTGATGCCATGATACCGATAGGTCGGGGACAGCGTGAATTGATTATCGGCGACCGACAGACCGGCAAGACGGCCATTGCCATCGACACCATCATCAACCAGCGCAGCAATTACGAGGCGGGCGACCCCGTTTATTGCATCTATGTAGCTATCGGACAGAAAGGTTCCACGGTGGCTTCCATTGTCAACACCTTGCGTCAGTATGGGGCCATGGACTATGCCATTGTCGTAGCCGCCACAGCCGGTGATCCGGCAGCCATGCAGTACTATGCACCTTTTGCCGGAGCTGCCATTGGCGAATACTTCCGCGATACCGGCCGTCATGCGTTGGTGGTCTATGACGACCTTTCCAAGCAGGCCGTTGCCTATCGCGAGGTGTCGTTGATTCTGCGTCGTCCTTCCGGTCGTGAAGCCTATCCGGGTGATATCTTCTATCTGCACAGCCGCTTGTTGGAGCGCGCGGCCAAAATAATCAATCAGGAAGAGGTAGCCCGTCAGATGAACGACCTGCCCGATAGTTTGAAAGACAAGGTGAAGGGGGGCGGTTCGTTGACGGCACTTCCCATCATCGAGACGCAGGCCGGAGATGTCTCGGCCTATATCCCCACCAATGTCATCTCCATCACCGACGGCCAGATATTCTTGGACACCAATCTGTTCAATCAAGGCAACCGTCCGGCCATTGATGTGGGCATTTCAGTAAGCCGCGTGGGCGGTAATGCGCAGATTAAGGCGATGAAGAAGGTGGCAGGAACGCTGAAGATAGATCAGGCCCAATACCGGGAACTGGAAGCATTCACCAAGTTCAGCGGTGATATGGATGCCGTCACGGCACTGACTATCAATAAGGGACAGAAGAATACCCGTCTGCTGGTACAGCCTCAATACAGTCCGATGCCGGTCGAACGTCAGATAGCCATCCTCTATTGCGGTACGCATGGCCTGCTGAAAGATATCCCGCTGGATAGAGTGAGTGAGTTTGAACGTACTTTCCTCGACACGTTGGCGATGGATTATCCCGTGGAAGTGCTTGATGTGCTGAAGAAAGGTGTAATCAATGACGAGGTCTGTCAGAAAATCGAGAAGACTGCCGCCAAGGTAGCCAGACAGTTCGTGTAACCGATAAAAACAGAAGAAGAGATGTCACTGAAAGAGGTTAAAAACAGAATCAACTCGGTCAAAAGCACCCGGCAGATTACTTCTGCCATGAAGATGGTCTCATCAGCCAAGTTGCACAAGGCTCAGAACCGCATTGCAAGTTTGTGGCCCTATCAGCATAAGTTGAATGAAATCCTGACCAATTTCCTGCGTACCGATGCCACCTTCGAGTCTCCCTATACCGATGTGCGGCCTGTGTCGCGGGTAGCCATAGTCGCTTTCTCTTCCAATGGTTCCTTATGCGGTTCCTACAACTCCAATGTCTGCCGTAAGCTGGAGCAGACATTGGCTTCTTATCAGTCGTTAGGCCGCAGCCAGATACTCATTTATCCCATCGGCCGGAAGGTGGAAGAGGCCGTGCGTAAGCTGGGCTATCAACCTCAGGGCAGTTATCAGCAGATGGCCGACAAGCCATCCTATGCAGATGCCTATCGTCTGGCTACCGAACTGATGTGTAAGTTCGCGTCGCACGAGGTAGACCGTGTGGTGTTTATTTACCACCACTTCAAGTCTACGGGTTGCCAGCTTCTGCTGTCCGAGAACTATCTTCCCATCGACACGGAACAGATTGCTTCGGCTTTCGCATCTTCCCATCCTGCTGCAGATGCGGAGGAACGTACGTATGCTAACGACTATATTGTAGAGCCCTCTGTCAGCCAGCTTATATCAGCCCTGTTACCCAAGGTGCTGTCGCAGCAGCTCTTTACCGTACTGCTCGATTCCAATACTTCGGAACATGCCGCCCGTATGCTGGCCATGCAGACCGCTACCGACAATGCCAACGAATTGATACAAGACCTCACCAAGCAATACAACAAAACCCGTCAGCAGGCCATTACCAATGAATTGTTGGACATTATCGGCGGCAGTATGCGCTAAAATCCTTTTGATATTCCGTAGAAAGCCGTATCTTTGCCGTTGTAAGCGGTTTGGGCGAGACACACACTGTCTCGTTCAACCGCGAAGCGTACCCGGAGGTGATGTATCTTGAAGACAAACAAAATGTAAATGGCTGATATACAAAAGAACTGGTTCGCAGCACGTACACGCGACAAACAGGAGCTGTCGCAGCGCGACTATCTGCAGAAGTTGAAGGACGAGCAGAAGCTCGATTTGGATTGCTATGTGCCCACCCAGACTGTTGTCCGCCAGCTCAAGTATCGTAAGAAGCGGGTCGAAGTCCCTGCCATCCGTAATCTTCTGTTCATTCGTTCTACCAAAGAATTGGCTTGCGACCTTGCCAACAGTTACGGAGCCCGTATCTTCTACATGCGCGACCTTCAGACCCATTCGTTGCTTGTTGTTCCCGACAAGCAGATGGCCGACTTTCAGTTCATCATGAATTTAGACCCTACCGCCGTCACCTTCGATGATGTCACGTTGGCGGTGGGCGACCGTGTTCAAGTCATCAAGGGTGATTTCAGCGGCGTGGAGGGTGAAGTGCTTACGCGCGACTCCGCTACTTACGTTGTCCTGCGTCTCACCGGTCTCTTTGCAGCCAAGATTCAGGTACCAAAGAGCTATCTGAAGAAACTGTAAGGTTGTTGGAATAGAAATATCAGAGATGTAGTCTGTTTGTAGATTTAGTTTAATAATGCAACCATTTTCATCATGAGATACTTAGACCCTAAAGCCGATTTGACATTTAAGCGGGTGTTTGGTGAACATCCGGATGTAGTGAAGAGTTTTTTAAATGCGATGCTCCCCTTTGAGCCCGGTGACGAGATTCAGGAGTTGGAGTATGTTCCGGTAGAGCTTGTCTCAGACCATCTATTACGTAAGAATAGCATTGTCGATGTGCGCTGTCGCGATAATCGTGGCCGCCAGTTCATTGTAGAAATGCAGATGATATGGTCGCCCGAGTTCAAGCAGCGAGTCTTGTTTAATGCTTCCAAAGCGTATGTCCGTCAGATAGGGAGTGGTGAACAGTATGAATTGTTACAGCCGGTTTACTCATTGAATTTAGTCAATGAAGTGTTTGAACCTGACATGGCCGATTTCTACCATTACTACCGTTTGGTACATGTAGAGCATACGGAGAAGGTGATCGAAGGTCTTCATTTGATAGTTGTCGAACTGCCTAAATTTTCGCCACAGCGCTACAGCGATAAGAAGATGCAAGTGCTTTGGCTTCGTTTCTTGACAGAAATCAACAGTCGCACCCGTGAGGTTCCTTTCGAGTTCATGTCCCATCCTGAGATAAGCAAGGCAGTACGTGCAGTAGAGGAATCCTCTTATACGGATGCTCAGCTGTTAGGTTATGAAAAGTTCTGGGATATTATCAGTGTTGAGAAGACATTGTATAATAGTGCCGAACGTCGAGGTTTGGCGAAGGGTATGAAGGAAGGTCTGGCGAAGGGCATGGAAGAAGGTCTTGTACAAGGCTCACGTGAAGCCTCTTTTAGCATTGCGTTGAAAATGAAGTTGAGTGGGTTACCCATTGATACGATATCGTCGTGCACTGGGCTGGCTGAAGATGAAATACGTCAACTTGAATAATGATGATTGATTTCTTTGTTGCAGTCGGAATCAAGGGGCTGGTAGAGCATAGATGAGAGGATTAAAGTCATGTCATCGTGATATGTCAGCATATAAAAGAAAAGTAAGTTCTAACGTTGAATGAAAAACGTACAGATGTTGTATGTCAGAATTGAGGAGTAAAACCATACATGGAGTGCTATGGGGAGCAGTGGAACGGTTTTCTGTTCAGGGCATTACTTTCGTAGTTATGATTATCATGGCTCGTATCCTAACGCCTAAGGACTACGGGTTGATAGGAATGCTTTCCATTTTTATGGCGGTAGCCCAATCGTTAATTGACAGTGGCTTTTCACAAGCTTTGATTCGTAAGCAGAACCGTACAGAGATAGATAATTCCACGGTATTCTATTTCAATATCGTAGTCAGTTGTCTGCTCTATCTTATTTTCTTCTTTTCAGCTCCTTGGGTGGCACAGTTCTATCATGAGCCCCTTTTGTGTCCTGTCATGCGGGTGTTATGCATCAGCATACTTATCAATTCCTTGGCGGTTGTCCAGCGGGCTATTTATACCATACGGATAGACTTCAAGTCGCAGGCTAAGGCCTCCTTTACAGCTGCGTTGGTTTCAGGTATCGTTGGCATTTGGATGGCATACATCGGCTATGGTGTATGGGCTTTGGTCTATCAACAGCTGTTGAATTTTGGAGTGAATACGCTGATGTTGTGGTTGATGTCTTCGTGGCGTCCCTTGTGGACCTATTCTTGGAAATCCTTTCAGGAATTGTTTGGATTCGGTTCCAAGTTGCTTTTGTCTGGGTTATTGGACTGTACCTATATGAATATTTATCCTATTGTGATAGGCAAGATATTTTCCGCTGTAGATTTAGGCCATTATACACGAGCCCATCAGTTTGCTCAATTTCCTTCATCCAACGTGACGGGTATCATCCAGCGTGTCACCTATCCTGTGCTTTGCAAGCTGCAGGATGATGACGAACGGTTGAGTATTAACTACTGCAAACTTCTTAGGTTGTCCGCTTACATCATTTTTCCTTTGATGGTTGGCCTTTCTACTGTGTCTCGTCCTTTCATTCTGCTGATTATCGGTGAGAAATGGGAGTTCTGTTCATTGCTGTTGAGCATCATCTGTTTCAGCATGATGTGGTATCCGGTTCATGCTATTAACTTGAACTTGTTGCAGGTTAAAGGGCGTTCCGATTTGTTCCTGCGTTTGGAGGTTATTAAGAAAGTCATAGGTATATCCATCCTGTGTATCTCCATTCCATTAGGATTGGTCGCTATGTGTTATGGAAGCATTGTCGGTAGCCTGACTGCATTAATCATCAATACCTATTATACTGGTAAACTCATCCATGTAGGTTTTCTCACCCAGATGCGCGATTTGTTGCCTTGTCTGTCGCTCTGTGCTGCCATGTTTGTGGGTATTCATGTGGTCATCGCTTTCCTGTCCGATTTGTGGCTGCAGCTTGTTTTGGGTATCTTGACTGGTCTGCTCATCTACCTCATCGGATCCCGCCTCTTCCGTTTTCAAGAGATGCAGGAACTGATGACTATTTTGAAACGAAAATAATAAACCAATAATAATATGGATAATAAAATGATTACGGTTACTTCACCGTTGCTTCCCGATTTGCAAGCCTTTACCGAGGACTTGCAGAAGATTTGGGACAGCAAGTGGATTACTAATAACGGCAGTTTCCACAAACAGCTGGAAGCTGCCTTGGCTGACTACTTGGGCGTACCTTACGTCAGTCTTTTCACCAATGGCACCTTGCCGTTGATAACAGCCTTACAGGCTCTTCGCATTACGGGCGAGGTCATCACCACTCCCTACAGCTTTGTGGCTACCACCCATGCCTTGTGGTGGAACGGCATCAAGCCCGTCTTTGTGGACATTGATCCGAAGACAAGCAATATCGATCCGGAGAAGATAGAGTCTGCCATTACTCCGAAGACCACAGCCATCATGCCGGTGCATGTTTACGGCAAACCTTGTGATACCAGACGCATACAGGAGATAGCCGACCAATATGGACTGAAAGTCATATATGATGCCGCCCATGCCTTTGGCGTGAAGGTGGATGGCGAAAGTATTCTTAAGGCAGGCGATATGAGCACCCTCTCTTTCCATGCCACCAAGGTGTACAACACCATTGAGGGTGGAGCCATGATTATGCACGATGCACAGACCAAGAAACGCATTGACTACCTGAAGAACTTCGGTTTCGCAAACGAGGTGACCGTGGTTGGTCCCGGCATCAACAGCAAGATGGATGAGATGCGTGCGGCTTACGGTTTGCTGAACTTGAAGCAGGTGGATGCTGCCATCGAGGCCCGTCATCAAGTAGCCATCAAGTATCGTGAAGCATTGTGGAATGTAGAGGGCATCACCTTCTTCGATGATATGCCCGGCGTGAAACACAACTACAGCTACTTCCCCATCTTTGTGGATGCAAAGAAATACGGTATGACACGCGATGCGCTCTACGAGAAGATGAAAGCAGCCAATGTGTTGGGACGTCGCTACTTCTATCCGCTCATCAGCGACTTCTCTACCTATCGTGGTCTGGAGAGTGCACGGCCTGAGAATCTGCCTAATGCGCATAAGATGGCTAACAGCGTGATTTGCCTACCTATGCACCATGCGTTGACCGACGAGGACATTCAGAGAATATTGTACTGTATTGTGGGATAAGTAACAAAAACATTGGCAATCGGCTGAGCAATATTAAAAAAATGCTTTTTATTTTGTTGTATTACTTGTTTGTATTATCTTTGTACAGGATAACCCCCATTCGGTATAACACTCATTAATGACCATGACAACGTTGACTTTACAGATAGAAAACAAATCCATATTAGCGCATCTCAAGGAAGTGCTAAAGGGAATCCGCGGTGTAAACATCATCGAGAATCCGGCAGAAGAAATTCCCAATGCTGAAACGTTGGCAGCAATGGAGGAGGCTGAAAGCGGTAAAGATGCAGGCATAGTATGTATGGACAATTTGGATAGTTTCATCGCTTCAATGAAATAAGCATGAAGACGATTCGCAAGACCACACAGTTCAAGAAGGACTTCAAACGATACAGTAAGGACAGAAACAAGGTTGAAGCACTATTTGCTATAGTTGAGAAACTTGCTAACGGCGAGGCAATCCCGGCAGAATACAGTCCACACCCATTGAAAGGCAGATGGAAGAACCACATGGAATGCCATTTGCAAGATGATTATCTTTTGATATGGTATGACAAGGAAAAGGATGTCATCAAGCTTGTACGTCTTGGTTCCCATTCAGAATTGTTCGAATAATGAGAATCAAGCCGCTTTATTTGAAATGAGTTTTACCCCTAATAATATATTCATTTAACCCGAAGCAGACAACCTCCACGCTATTGCATGTGTGACGGGAGTTCGCTAATTACTCAATTTTATCACCTCAGACTATGGCATACGGCAACCGCTATATGCTACAGGAAATAATTATCATCAGATAGATTCTTTAGGGCTGTTCAGTTCAACAGTTGGTAACCTTTCGTACGGTCAAGGAATTAGTCTGTTAAAAAAAATAAGATGATGAAACATAATAAAAAGATACTAGTATTAGCTGGAGGTGCAGATCAAATAGATCTTCTCCTTGATTTGAAGAAAAGAGGGTATTATACAGTTTTAGCTGATTATTACCCTAATCCAATAGCAAAGCCGTATGCAGACAAGCATATACAGGTCAGTACTTTAGATCAAGATGCTGTTTTACAGGTAGCTATAGAAGAAAAGGTGGAAAATGTTATTACGGCTTGTACCGATCAAGCTTTGGTAACTGTAGCTTACGTTGCAAACAAGTTAGGATTTCGTACACAGTTTTCGTATGAGAAAGCACTGGATGTAACGAACAAACTTCGTATGAAAGAGATAATGATAGGAAATAATATCCCAACGGCTAAGTTCGTAAATATTAAATCTCTTGAAGAAGGAATTGGAATGCTACAATATCCTCTCATGGTGAAACCTGCAGATAGTGGTAGCTCAAAAGGTGTTCGTAAGGCAAATAACGAAGAAGAACTTACTGCATTATTTGAATATGCTCAAGGACAGAGCCGAACAAGGCGTGTTATTGTAGAAGAATTCAAATCTGGCAAAGAAGTTGGTGTTGATTGTTATATCCTGAACGGCAAAGCAATACCTTTGATGATGGGGCAGTATAATAAAAAACAAGTGAATGATAACACATTATTGATTTTCCAATCTTTTATTCCAGCGGATATTTCAGATAAGGCAAAGGAAAATATTGCAAAAATTGCTAATGATATAGCAAGGGTTTTTGAGCTGGAAAATACACCTCTTCTTATCCAGACTCTTGTAGATGGGGACGAAGTTAATGTAATTGAGTTTGCAGCTCGAATAGGAGGTGGTTCTAAGCATCGTACAATACAAATCAAGACTGGGTTTAATATTATTCATGCGAATGTTGAGGCTGTATTGGGAAATATACCTGAGGTGAAGATCGCTCCTAATGATTATTTCTACTCTCGTATTCATATCTATCCATATCCTTGCACATTCGATCACTTTGAAGGGCATGAGGACCTTCTTAAGGAAGGTCTCATTGAAGAACTTATTCCATATAAGACTTCTGGTATGAGTTCGTCTCAGTCATGGTCTTCTAGCGATCGTGTTGGTTCTTTCCTTGTTAAGGCAAAATCTAAGGACGAATTGAAAGTGAAAATAGACACTGTTATCAATAGATTAAAGGTAATTGATAGCAATGGTAAAGATGTAATGAATAGAGAAATTTACCAATAGTATCAGTATGCGCAATAGATTTTTTGTAGCCACTTCTCTTGCAAATGATCCTCATACTGAGGGTATGCATAATGCAAGCAAGATTGCATCTCTTGGCGATGTGAGTAGTTATATTCTGCCTCCGTCTCTTGATTACACTGCTTTTTATGATGCTATTGTAAAGTATCAACCAAAGTTTATAGGACTCAGTTACAGACAGAATGAAAACGTGGCTGTAGAGGAACTCTTTAAGGTGATTAATTACTTCTATACTTCTGGTCTTATCAAACCAGAGGACAATGTTAAGATATCATTTGCTGGACTTCCTAAAACGATTCGTATCTTAGAGGATAAGGTACATGAACTTCCTTTGAAAGTGATTCTCTGCAAGAACTCTTCTAAGGTATTGGAGCGTATTACAGAAACAGTTGATTTCTTTGAAATTGTGAATAATCGTGAGCAGATCATTCAGCAGGTTTATGACGAACTGGTTCCTAAAGGTATTACTCTATTTGATCAGTTAGCAGATGAAGCAGTCCGCAATGATGATTATAAGAACGAACCTCCTTTGATTATTCCTTCATCAAAAGCGTGCAAAGATTATGTCACTCGTATTCAAGAATCTGAATTTCCGGTTCTGAGGAGTCATTTTGGAATTCCTGCTCCAGATATCAAACCAACAGTTGAAGGTATTCGTGAGTTGGCAAATGCAAGAGTACTGGATGAGGTGTCATTGGGTTCATCGGATTTGTCACAGCGTTATTTTGGACAGTCTGAGATGTTCGAACGGCTTAAGAATGATGGTGGTGTGCCATATAAGGATTTCAATGATCTTGTTGCACTCTATCAAGCTTCTAGATGTGGTAATTTCCCAGGTGTAAAGCCATATTGTCATGTCAATGACCTTGTTCGTTTTGTACACCAATGTCTTGATGCAGGAATGCTCAGAGGTGCTCATCAGGCTGTACCTCTTTATTGGTTCAATGAATTGGATGGTCGTGGACCCGCAATCGTTCGCGATAGCATTAAGGAACATTTTGCATGTGTCAGAGAGTTGGCCAAACAGGGTATTCCCGTTGAAATGAATGATCCTAACCAGTGGAGTTCACGTTGGGCACATGATACCATCATCGTCAGCAGTTATGCTTTGGTTAGTGCTGTCATGACGATGTGTGGTGTTCAAAATATGGTTTTGCAGATGCAGTTTAATAAGCCAAAGGAAACAGGTGACTATGCCGACCTCGCTAAGATGTCTGCTGGTATGGAAATGGCTCAGAGGATATCAAGGTGCAGAAAAAAGCCTGCACCAATTTTCCGCGAAACGCGTACAGGTATAGAATCGCTTAGTGCTGATATGGATTTGGCAAAATGGCAGTTGGCACGCTCCACTTTCCTCCAGATGTGTATGGATCCACATGTCATCCATATTGTTAGCTATTGCGAAGCTAACTATGCTGCCCGTCCTGCAGATATCATTGATAGTTCAAAGCTTATTCGTAGAGCAGTACGTATTTTCCGTGAGCACAAGGTGGATATTATGAAGGAGGCGGATGTACCTATCGTGCACGAGCGCAAAGAGTTCTTGATAAAGGAGAGCGCATTCTTGCTTAATGAAATTGCCAAGTTTCATCCGAAGTATGAACCTTGTCCACTTGAAACTATGGCTCAGTATCTTGGCAGTGAAGATGTTATTGCATCGTCCATTGAGCAGCGGTTGATGACAGCTCCTGGTATCATCAATACAAAATATAAGGGTGACTTCCTGACAAAACCAATGAAATATGGTATGATTAATGTGGTTGATGATTTCTCCGATCCTAGAATTATAACAGAAGAAGAGAGGCTTAAAGGAAGGATTCTATTATGAAAATGACTATCGGTATATATGGAATTAGCTCTCAAAGCGGTAGAGCATTCCTCGCAGATTATTTAAACAAAGGTTATCATGTGATAGGTTATACAAGACCAACCGTACATGGTAATGAAGTTCTGGATTCAATTCATAAGTTGAATGGACTTTATTTGGAGCGTCCAGAAAACAGTAATCACGAACTTTCCAAGTTTATTGAACTAGGTGAAAGTTGTGTTACTGCTAATTTGGACTTTATGGTATCAAATTCCGATATCATAATTATTCCTCTCCCCTCTACTGCACACATTGCTGCAGTAGAGGAAATGAATGATGTAGGACTATGGAAGCGTAGAGTACCAGTAATACTTGCCCCGTCACGTTCATTCGCTTCTCCGTATATATGGCAAATTCTTGGTGAACGATATCCGATTGTTTGTTTCTCAACCTGTCCATATTCGTGTAAAGCTCCTAAACCTGAGGTTTCGTTGATTAAGAGGCGTAAGCGTACTTATGTCGCCTCTCTTGAGGGCAATATAAATAAGAAGCAAGTTGATATGTTGCGTGAGTTATTCCCACAGGCTGCTCTTACAACTACACCAGCTTTAACTTCTCTAAACAATATTGGTGCAGTATTCCATTGTGCTACCTATCTTCTAAATAAGGAAGAAATTGACCGTAGACGTGAGGCGGGAGAGACATTTTCATTTTATATGGATGGTATTGCCAATCGTCCTGAGGTAGGTGCTGCTTTGGAAGAGATTGATCAAACCCGTCTTCATATAGCAGACAAGTTAGGCATTCGTACATTTGGTCTCAAAGAGAATCCACGCGAGGACATTTGGCGAAAGCTTACCAATGGTTTGCGTGCCCTTGAGGAAGAAAATGTAGATGATATTGCAATCTTGCGTAAAATACGTAAGGAGTTCACTGAGTTCCTTGACAAATGTGTTCTTTCCGCTCCTCATTGGCTTGATATTACCTATGGTGTGGTCAGAGATGAGGAAGAAAACCTGAGTCAGGCAATAGGTAGAACACCTACGTATCAGAAGAATTCTGTACCCCAGTTACGTTATATCACAGAAGATATTCCTACCGGATTGGTGCCATTTGAAGCCATGGCTAAGATGTTTGATGTCGATTGTACTATGTGTACGAAAATGATTGATATGTACGATGAACTTACTGGGGGCAATATACGAGAAGAGGGACGCAATCTAAAAGAGTTTTCTAAAGAGTATGTTGTAAACTATCTCCAAGGAAAGTTGAATAATTAGTCACCTTGTTGTACGTACTAATATAAAGTCTATGTTTAATAAGATAAAAACGAACGTTCGAAATGGAACATCCCCATTTTAAAGTTTGCGTAAGATGTTTTACCTTCAACCAGTCCAAATACATCATCGATGCGATGAATGGTTTTACAATGCAGCAAACAAACTTTCCCTTTGTTTGTTGTATTGTTGATGATGCTTCTACTGACGGTGAGCAAAAAGTAATCAAGCAGTATGTAACTGACAATTTTGACTTGTCAGATGAGTGCGTGTCATATAAGAAAGAGACTGAATATGCTCACATCATCTTTGCGCGCCACAATACGAATACCAATTGTTATTTTGTAGTTTTGTATTTGAAATACAACCATTATTCACTCAAAAGGAATAAACTCCCATATCTGGCTGAATGGCTTGACGATGTTGATTATGCAGCTCTGTGTGAGGGTGATGATTATTGGATAGATCCGCTCAAACTGCAAAAGCAAGTTGATTATTTAGATGCTCATCCAGATTGTGGATTGGTTCATACACAAGCGAAGGTATATGTCGAGAAAAGCAAATCTTTCACAAAACGACTCATTGGATTTGACTTTGAAAATATAGATCAGTTGATTGTAGAAAATAAAATTGCTACGTTGACCACTTGTTTCCGGAATGATTTATATGTCAAGTATAAGTCTGAGATAACGCCTGACCCTTCATGGAAAATGGGCGACTATCCTGCATGGTTATATTTTGCTCATAGTTCTAAGGTCCATTTTATTAATGAACTGACAGCTGTGTATAGAGTGCTTGAAAATTCAGCCTCTCATAATAATAGCATTGAAAATGAAATTAATTTTCATAAAAGCATCTATTCCATAAGTTCTTCATTTGCAATGAAAATGCATAAGGAGTATCTTTTACACTCAATTAAACTTCTTTATATTAATAGGGTAATTTCTTCTTATATTGATAAGAATCGGAAGGCTGATTTAAAGTTGTATAGACTGATAAAATCGGAAAGATGCTTTTCGTGTAAAATATTGATTAAATTTATATTGTTGAGCACAAACATAGGAAAAGCGTGCTTGGTATCACGAACGTACCGTTAGTCTTATCAGATTATTGTTGATATTGTTTATAGAATATGTTTGTTTTGATTGTTTTGACAATAATTGCTATACTATTGTATATTAACTCACCAGAAGGATATTCAGATAATTATACAATATATTGCTTATTGACCTTTCTGTTCTCTTCAATAATCGTATTGATAAAAAACTGTAAAGATAATATTGTTAAATTTGAGTTTTTCTTCTTAATTGCAATCTTTTTTACTAATTATGTTTATACTGTAGTTTACTATCAAGTGAATCCATATTTTTCATTGTTTAATTTGAGTTTTGATGAAAGCTATATAAGTAAAGGATTAGGGCTATCAACAGTTGGCCTTTGCTTCTTCAATTTAGGAGTGTATGATGGGAAATGTTGTGCGTTTACTAAACAATACAACATATCTTCCCAATTGTTATTTCCAAAATATTTGATGATAATTCTTTCTGTGGTGTTTATCCCATATCTATTTACGTTAAGTCTTTTAGGCGAATACACTACTGAATTTGAAAGTAGCCTGATTAATGTTGTTTTAGTATATTTGGTTTATTATACAATATATGTTTTCTTTGCTAATAGATTATCTTGTAATTCTTTATATGAAATTGTGAGTTCTTCGTTAGTTAATCCTTTTTTTTGGATTATCTCTTTATATATGGTGTTATTTTTGATTATTGGTTCCAGAACAATTCCACTAAGAATCGTTTTTTTATCATTGATTCTTTATAATTGTTATATAGTTAAGATTACTAAATTCAAAGTTCTATCCATTTGTCTGTTGGGTGCATTTTTTATGACTTTTGTTGGACTGGTAAGAGATGGAGGAAATTTTACAGGTGATTCAGTCTCTTCTATTTGGGATTTGGGTAAAGACTTAGTTATTAACAATAGAAGTTTATATGTATTGATGGAATATGCAGATGTGCATGGATATAATTACGGAGAAACAATGCTGTCTAATATATTATCAGTTTTCCCCTTTTTGCAATCTATATATTTATCTTTAACTGGCAGTACTGTTTCGGATATATCGTCTGGTAATTTGGTGACAGATTTGTTTTTTAGTGAGAATCCAAACATGAAAAGTTTTGGGTTAGGAACAAATTTAATTGGAGATATATATGTCTCTTTTGGTGTAATTGGTGTGGCCGTATTAATGTTTTCATTAGGCTTCCTTTTAAAAAAATTATATAGGTTGTCATGTGAAGGAAATCATAATGCATTGTTAATCTATGCACTGTTATTTATGGATGTGATATACTTACCTCGATCTTCTTTTTTCACCAGCCTTCGTAGTGTTACTTGGGTGCTATTTATCTCATATATTTGTAGCTATGTTCATATATATATGGGTCCTGTAAAAAAAGAAGCGAATAACTTAGAGTGACTTTTATTGGTATGAAAAAACGAATTGTTATTATTTCTCCTCATCCAGGATTCGGGGGAGCTTCTATCGCTAATCAAAATATAGCAAGAATGATAGCAAGAGATAATGAGGTGATTTATATAGATGAATATTTGCCTAAAACCTCTACCTTGAATGAAGTGTGTTGTGTGGATCGGTTTCCTTTACATAGAAAGCGCTTGTTCGGTAATGTTTTTTTGTATAAGCATATACGATGCTATCGTCCAGATTATGTTATTATAGGTGTTCCTGTGTTTGCTATATATTATTGGTGGTGTTTTCTAGCATGTAAGTTTAGTGGTATTAAAATTGGTTTTCTGTTTCATTCATTGTGTTTAGACTCATCAATTAAGAGCAAAGTTATTGAGATGCTGATAGCTAGTACAACGATTTGTGCGCAGCATCTGATATATGTATCTAAGTATACTTATAAATCTTGGTCAAAGTACTTTTTAATCAGATATCAAGCTAAAAAATCTCGTATAATATATAATGCAGTTGACAATATTATATTTCCTCGGTTGAAAGTTCGTGAACCAATAATGTCTATTGGCTTTGTGGGTAGACTCTCTAAAGAAAAAAATCCCGTTTTATTTTGCAATTTGGCAAAAGCTGCAATGGAGAAAAATTTACCATATAAATTTTTAATATTTGGAGATGGACCTTTGTGTGATTATTGCAAGTTTACTTATAGCTCCTATGTGGAATTTAAAGGTTACGTAGCAGATCAGAATCTTATATATAACAACATTGATTTGTTAGTTATGACAAGTGACTTTGAAAATTGTCCGATGACTATTCTGGAGGCTAAAATGAGAGGTATTCCATGTGTCGCACCTAATGTTGGTGGCATAGCTGAAATCGTTTGCCATAAGAAAGATGGCCTTTTGTATGAACAATCTCAAGAAGATAACATTCTTGGTCAATTTCATGAGGTTTATTCAGATTATGTCAAATATAGTCATGAATGTATGCTCAAAAGAGATTGTTTTTCTTTTGACTCAACTTCTAACCAATGGAATATTCTATGGAAATGATAATTAAAAAGGAGCTTAGGTTATTCTCATATGGCCTATGGAAATTAATTACAAATTGTATTATGCTTATTCCATTGTACTGGATTCGTTCGTTGTGGATATCATTGTTTATAAAACAAATGGGAAAACATAATGCAATAAAATGTGGAGTAGAATTTCGTATACCGTGGCGAATTCAAATAGGTAATAATAATACAATCAATCATAAAGTCATTTTGGATGGACGAGGAGGTCTTATTATTGGTAATAATGTTGATATTGCTCAGGATGTTCATATATGGACTGCACAACATGATTACGATGATGATTATTATGTAGGGGTTACAGGAAAAGTGATAATTGACGATTATGTATGGATAGCGTCACGTGCTTCTATTTTGCCGGGAGTGCATATTCAAAAAGGAGCAGTTGTGGCTTGTGGAGCGGTTGTGACGAAAGATGTTCCAGCAATGGCTATTGTAGCAGGGGTGCCTGCTAAAATTATAGGATATAGAAAGAGCAATTTGAAATACCATTTAGGAGAACGTATTTGGTTTGAATAGTATGAAGAAGATTCTATTTGTGTCAGCTTTTGTTCCATGCAAAAATACGGCAGGGCAGAATTATACGAGATTATTACTTATAGAGTTATCTAATTTTTTTTCTATTGATATTATCTGTTTTGATGGCTTTCATCATACGTTGGATGAAGTAGTTAAAGATAATGTAAATACAATAGAAATCGTGAAAACCGATAATGTGTCGAGATTGTTAGGTTTTCTACAAATACCTTTTTATCATCCTTTTTTTTGTACAAGGTTTAGCTGGCAAACAGTTAGGAAAATAAAATCATTAACGAAGAAAACTAAATATGATTGGGTCTATCTTGACTTTTCACAAAGTTTCATTTATGGTTTGTTTATAGATAGTGTACCTAAAATATTGATGTGTCATGATGTTATTTCTCAGTTTTATCGGCGAAGGCAGTCTATAGTTAATTATTGGTGGTCGATGATATCAGAAAAAAGATTACTCCATCAATCAAATTCTACGGTTTTCTCTTTTTCTGAAAAAGATAAAGGATTAATATACTCATCCTATGGATGTAAATCTTTTGTTACTCCATTTTTTATTTCAGATTTGATTTATAATCTTCCTAAAAAGATAACTGTCGGGAAATCGTTTGTCTTTTATGGCGCATGGAATAGAGTTGAGAACTCAGAGAGCCTCCTGTTTTTTTTAGATGAAGTCTGCCCGTTGTTATCAAAACCTTATTCCATTGTTATTATTGGTGGAGGACTACCCAAAGCAATAATAGACAAAATAGAAAATATGCCTTCTATCGAATATAAAGGATTTGTTGAAAATCCTTATGTGGTTTTATCCGAAAGTATAGCTCTGATTGCACCACTTCGGAGAGGAGCAGGGGTAAAGGTCAAGGTTGTTGAAGCAATTGCGTGCGGATGTCCTGTTATTGGATCAGAAATTGCGTTTGAAGGTATTTCATCTCAATTTAGAGATATGATGATTAATGCAGAAACAGCAGAGCAATATAAAGATATAATAGAGTCAATTGATGTGTCATTGGAAATACGATACAATAATAGGGATAAAATGATTAATTATTGTCATAATAAACCAATCATTGATTATTTGAATAATTAAAGAAGGTAAATCACTAGTGATAGTATGGATAAAATAGTCCTATCTGCTTCTATCGTCTTGTATAAGAACGAACAAGTAGAATTAATAAAGACAATTGATAGCTTTCTAAATACTTCGTTGTCTGTAAAACTGTATCTAATTGATAATTCTCCAACACCTATATTGGAAAGTATAGTTAAGGATGATAGAGTTCAATATTTCTTTTTGAATTCAAATCGAGGGTTTGGAGCAGGACATAATGTCGTATTGAAACGACCTCATTTGATGGGCAAATATCATTTAGTCCTCAATCCAGATATAACATTCGGTGCTGGTACTCTTGAGTATTTAGTTGAATTTATGGATAGAAATGAAGATGTTGGGAATGTGATGCCTAAGGTCTTATATCCTAGTGGAGAATTGCAATATCTGTGTAAGTTACTTCCCACTCCATTCAATTGGATCTTTCGTATAGCGATGCCAATAAAAGCAATTCGGAATTGGTTGGATTATGATTTTGAAATGCATTTTGCAGATTTTGATAGAGAAATGAATGTACCCTATCTATCAGGATGCTTTATGTTTTTAAGAAAATCTGTGATAGAAGAGGTCGGGGTCTTTGATGAGGGTATTTTTATGTATGGTGAAGATACTGATTTGAATCGGCGTATATATAAAAAATATCGTACAATGTTCTGTCCTCATGTGCAAATAATCCACAACTTTGAAAAAGGTTCGCATAAGAGCTTTCGTTTACTATGGATTCATATAAAAGCTGCAGTCTATTACTTAAATAAGTGGGGCTGGTTCTTTGATCGGGAACGCGCGTTGATTAACAAATCAACAAAATTAAGCTACTCACATTAATAGGTGTTTGATGAGGTTTTCTTTAGTTACAGCAACATTAAACAGTGCATGTACTCTACAAGATACAATAGAATCGATATTGAGACAATCTTTTCTTGATATTGAATATATTGTTGTTGATGGTGGATCCACAGATTCTACGATTGAACTTTTACAAAAATATGCACCTGCTTTTCATGGCCGTATGAGGTGGATAAGTGAAAAGGATTATGGATTGTATGATGCGATGAATAAAGGATTTAGAATGGCAACAGGTGATGTAATAGCAGTTATGAATTCTGATGATTTCTTTGAATCGAACTTTGCTATAGAAAAAGTAGCATCGAAATTTTTGACCACTCCTGATGCAGATGCAGTATATGCAGATCTTTATTATGTAGCTCAGCATGATACTTCCAAAATTATAAGGAACTGGGTATCTGGTAAACAACGCCCTTTTCGATATGGATGGCATCCAGCTCATCCTACTTTTTATGTAAAGCGTGAAATCTATCAGAAATATGGTTTGTTTGATTTGGATTTTAAATTAGCAGCAGATTTTGAATTAATGTTGCGCCTTATTGAACGATATCATATTAAAGCAGTTTATCTTCAGGAACCGTTGGTTAGAATGAGACTTGGAGGAGCAACAAGCAAGAATCTGAAAAATATAATAAAAGGAAATAGAGAATGCATTCAAGCATTCAAAAAGAATAAATTGCCGGTCAGCATACTTTATCCTTTTTATAGATTGCTGCCTAAACTAAGGCAATTCTTCCACTGATTATCAAAATTTCGATTAGTATGGAGAAATTATTATTTACTGGTGCATCGGGCTTCTTGGGTCATAATGTTCGCCCTTTGTTGGCTGAACGATATGATATAACCACGATAGGACTGACTCCTCAGGATGATTATCCGGTCAATATGGCGGTAGAAGTGCCTGTTTTGCGCGAACAATATGATGTGGTGCTACATGCAGCCGGTAAGGCGCATGTGGTGCCCAGAACTGAAGCTGAGAGACAGGCGTTCTATGACGTGAACCTGCAGGGAACAAAAAATATGTGTAAGGCCTTGGATAAGGCAGGCGTGCCAAAGGCCGTTATTTTCATCTCGACAGTTGCGGTGTATGGTTGTGATTTTGGTGAGAATGTGACGGAAGAGCATCCTTTGGATGGCGATACTCCATACGCTGATAGTAAAAAACAGGCGGAAGCATATTTGCAGGATTGGTGCTGTCAGCGTAACGTTGTATTGGGTATTCTAAGGCCTTCATTATTGGCCGGCCCGAATCCTCCCGGTAATCTTGGCGCGATGATTCAAGGTATTCGTACAGGACGCTATTTAAGCATAGCTGGAGGAAAAGCAAGAAAGAGTGTGCTGATGGTGCAGGATATTGCTCGACTAGTACCTCTTTTGGTAGAGAAAGGTGGGGTCTATAATGTATGCGACAGCGGACAACCAACGTTCCGGGCATTGGAAACGTCTATTTGTAAACAACTGGGTAAGTCACTGCCTCTATCTGTTCCGTACTGGTTTGCAAAGTCTTTGGCTTTGATTGGGGATTGTATGGGAAAGAAGGCACCTATCAATTCCATGAAATTGGATAAGATAACCAAGTCGCTGACCTTTAGCAATGAAAAGGCTATCCAAGAATTGGGCTGGATGCCATTGGATGTCCTGGAATATTTCAGAATATCGTAGTTTTTCCCTTTTTCTTCATCTGCTGGAAATAGTTCATGTGATGCAGGAGAACGTTCTCTCTGAATTGAATCGTTCGCAATGATTAACAATAGTTTTCCAATTATGTTTCTCTCCTGTTCCATAGTCGTTCCTCCCTTTTCATTTCTTTCCTCTTATCTTCTCTTTACCAAGTATTTTGTCCCCGCGAGCTTATGTTACAAGCCCATTTAACCTATGTTCTCAGTTCTGAGAACATAGGTTCCTCAAACGTTTTGCAGCTTGAAATGGTCATTTCATGGCTTGAAACGACCATTTCATGACATGATATCATCGTCTTATGCTGCAATACGATGCCTTTTCCTGCTGACGGACCAACCGGCCTGAACAATAGAGGTGCGCTCACTCAAAGGCTACCAGAATGCGGAATACCTTGCCGGGCTGTTCGCTCCATCGCTGCATGGCATCAGCGGCCTCTTCGGGTGAGACAATGGCGGAAATCAGACGGTCGACGGGGCAGGTGCCCTGTTGCAGGTAATGGATGACGGCACGGAAGTCGGCAGGAAGGGCGTTACGCGAGCCGCGGATGTCCAGCTCTTTCTGTACGAACAGTTTGGTCTGGAAGGCAGTCTCGCTCTTGGCATATCCGATGCAGACTACTCGGCCCGTGAAAGCCACCTCATCCACGGCCATGACGTAGGTGGCCGGACTGCCTACGGCTTCGATGACGACATCGGGTCCCAGTCCGTCGGTCAGTTGCAGCAGACGTTCATGCAGCTGCTCACTCTTCGAGTTGATGGTATAGGTGGCTCCTATCTCGTGCGCCAGTGCCAGCTTCTCGTCGTCCAGGTCGACAGCAATCACCGTGGCACCACGCAACGAAGCGCGTACGATGGCTCCGATGCCAATCATGCCGCAACCGATGACCATCACCGTGTCGATGTCGGTCACTTGTCCACGGTCTACGGCATGGAATCCAACACTCATCGGTTCTATCAAGGCGCAGTCTCTCGGCGACATCGTTGGGGCAGGGATGACCTTCTGCCACGGCATGACGAAATACGCTTTCATGGCACCGCCGCGCTGTACGCCCAGCGTCTCGTTGTGGGCACAGGCATTCACCCTGCCATTGCGGCACGAAGCGCATTGCCCGCAGTTGGTATAGGGATTGACGGTGACACTCATGCCGGGTGTGAGCGAGGCGGGTACACCGACACCCACAGCCTCGATGACCGCTCCCACTTCGTGACCGGGCACTACGGGCATCTTGACCATCGGGTTACGGCCCAAATAGGTGTTGAGGTCGGATCCGCAAAAGCCTACGTAGGCTATCTTCAACAGGACTTCGCCTGCATGTACTGTAGGCTTCTCTTCTTCGATGACCTCCAATACAGAAGGTCGGCTGATTTGTAAAGCTCTCATTTTGATATTCAGTTTTTTATGGGTTACATTTGAATGGTGATGGCATCACCCTGGTAACGGATGCGCCGGGTCTCCTTGCCCAGCCGGACGAAGAAGATGCGTTCGCGTGCCATGCCCGGGTAGCTGCCTTGGCGGGGAGCGATGGTCAGCCGCCGTCCTTGCTCATCCCATCGGAAGGAGATGGTGGAGTAGATGCCCTGTTCATAGTGATAGTTGTCACCCTCGTCCTCGTAAAGTGTGAAGGTGGCATCGGCACCCGGGTAGATGTGGATGGCCAAAGGTTCTTCGGTATCGGTGTGGCTGCCGGTGCGTGGGGTGGGGTCGATGGGCAGGATGCTGCCTCCCTTGACAAAGACGGGGATATGTGCCTCGTCCACATCGGCTGCAATGTGCTGTCCGCCCCTGTACCAGGCTCCGCTGTAGTAGTCGTACCAACCGGCTTCGTGACGGGGCAGATAGGTGTCCCATGTGGTGACATCGGCCTCGCAGACGGGGTTGACCAGCAGCGACGGACCGAACAAGTAGCTGGCGGTCTGCTGCAGGGCCTCTGTATCGGTGGCAAAGTCGAACAGCAGCGGACGCATCAGCGTATAACCGTCGAAGCTGACCCGTGCCGCCGTAGAGTAGATGTAGGGCAGCAGACGGTAGCGTTCCTCCAGACAGTGCCGGATGATGCGTCCGGCTTCCGCTCCGTAGCGCCAAGGCTCTGTATCGCTCATGTAGCCGTGTACCCGCATCAAGGGCAGATAGACAGAGGCTTCTATCCAGCGAAGCATCCTGTGGATGTAGGCTTGGTCGGTATGTTGGTCGGACGGGCGGAAGAATCCGCCGGCATCGTAGGTCCACCACGGTTGGCCGGCTGCCATCATGCCCAGACCGGCCGTCAGCTGGTAGCGGAGTGTCTGCCAGTCGTTGCCCACGTCGCCGCTCCAGGTAGCTGTGGCGTAGCGTTGCATGCCGCTGAAGGCACTGCGGGTCAGAATCAGGGTGCGGCGTTCGGGGTCGTCGTGCCGCAGCCCTTCGTACACCGTCTTGTTGACCAGCAGCGGGTAGGTGTTGCGGAACACTTCGCCCGGATAGCGGCCTCCCATGATACGGCGTCCCTGCAGGTCGTCGTTCTCCGGTTCGGTGGCATCCTGCCACCAGGCATCAATGCGATAGGGCTTCAGCAGATGCCGGCTGAAATTCTTCCAATAGGCCTGCGCCGCTTCGGGTCGGAAGAAGTCCACCCAGTCTGTACCGGGGATGAGGTACCCCTGCTGCTTCATCTCGCTTCCTACCGGGGAGGTAGGGTCTATCTTAGACCAGACGGAGAGCATCAGACGCAGCCCCATGCGGTGCAGGCTGTCCGTCATCAGGGCCGGGTCGGGATAGCTGGTCGGGTCGAATTGCATGGAGTTCCAACCGGTACTGCCCCAGTACTGCCAGTCCTGCACCAGCACATCAACGGGCCACCGTTCCTCCCGAAATTGACAGGCGGTCTGCAACAGTTCGTCTTGCGAGTGGAAACGTTCGCGGCAGTGTATGTAGCCCATGGCCCATCGCGGCAGCAAGGGTACGGGACCGGTGAGGCGGCGGTAACTACCTATCACTTCGTCGGCTGTACCCACAAATACGGTATAGTCTACAGCGGCTGCCACCGGTGAGGAGAGGACGGTGTGATTGTCTACCTTCTTGTAGTAGAGTACGGGCTTGTCCTCCTTCTCCAGCTCGGCACTGACTTGATGCTTGCCGGCTGTCAGGTAGAGGCGGATGGAGGTGGTGGGTGGCAGCCACAGGTTGCGCAGGTTCAGCTTCTCGTCGCCGTCGATGGCCATCTGGTGACGGCGGGCCATCTGCTGACCCACATCCAGCATCAGGGCATATTCGCCGGCCTCCTGCAGCTCTATCTCGGCCTGGAAGAGATGCCTTTCGCGTACCTCCTTCTTGCCGCCTTCGGTAGAGGTGACATTCACCACCTCGCGCTCGCCGCTGCTTCCTGTCTGTAGCAGGGCTACCCGATGGTCGGCCGGATTGAATTCTGTCATTCCGTAGTTGTTCCACAGCACCCCGTAGCCTCGGTTCGAGAGGTACATCGGCAGGGCAATCTGTGTGTTCACCTGTGTCAGTCGGCGTGTGAGGCCGCGCACATTGGCCTGTCCGTCCTGAAACTGTCCCAGTCCGAAGAGGTATTCATCCGTCGGTGAGTCAGTCACCAGGCGTGCTTCGTAGGCCTCTGTGCCTCCTACTGTGACAGGTTTCAGCTGATGTGACGTAGCACGGAACAACTCCTTCCCTTGCGTATCGCATACGCGCACCCATCCTTGGGCCGAATCCACTTCCACCAGCATCCGTCCGCTCTGCAGACGGGTGAGGCTTCCCTGTGTGGTCAACTGGCAGGCTGGTTCGTCTGTCTGGGGCTGATAAATCCACTCGGGCAGCGCCAGACGGGGTGTCTCTTCATAACAGATGCGCACGGCATTGTCGGCCAGCAGTGTCAGTTGCAGGTGTCCTTCACCAAAGGGAATCCGGACGGGTTGGGCCGTTGCGATGACGGCGAATGTCCATGTCAATAGGATAAGTATGATTCGTTTCATGGTTTTGTGGTGTTATGTGCTTATCGGATGACGGCTACAAAGCCGCCTCGCTGTTGCAGTAGAATGGTGTTAGAAAGCCCTTCGAACGAGGTTCGGTGGGAAATCTTCCAGGGATGTCCGGCATCGCCGCTGTCCTCGAAGAAGGTGATGTCGCTTGCCTCCGAGGCAGTGATGGGCCATTGGAAGGAGAGGGCCTGTGGCTCGTCGCGTCCGTTCAGCGCAGCTACATACCACGTCGTTCCCTTCCGGCGTGCCATCACTACTCCGTCACCCGGATAGCCGGCCAAAAGACGGGTCTCGTCCCAGGAGGTGGGCAGCTGGGTCATGAAGCGGAGTACCTGCTCCGGCTGTGCCAGATAGCTCTCCGGCTTGTCGGCCCAGTGCAGCAATCCCGACTCGAAGACAACGGAGAGCGCCAGCTCGTGGGCATGTGTAGTGATGTGCGGATTCTGTGAGTCGGAGAAGGTACAAGGGGTATAGTCCATGGAACCTACCACGTTGCGTGTGAAGGGTAGGGTCGCGTTATGGGCTGCCGCCTTGTCCGTCAGCTGGGGACCGTTGTTGTACCATTCGGCTCCGTATACACCTTCTACCGACATCAGGTTGGGGTAGGTGCGTTGCCATCCGCGGGGAAGGGTGGCTCCGTGGAAGTTGACCAGCAGCTTGTGGCGGGCGGCACTCTCCAGCAGGTCGATGCAGTAGGCCATTGTCTCCTGTGTGTCACCGGCAAAGAAGTCAATCTTCACACCGGCCACGCCCAATGCTTCCAGTCGGGCGAACTCCTTCTCGCGCTCTTCGGGTGTGTTGAGTTTGTAGAGGGGGCCTGCGGCTCCGTTGTCCGTCCATGCTGTGGACGAGTTGTACCACAGCAGCGTGCGTACCCCCTTTTCCCGGGCATAGCGCAAGGCATCGTCGATGGTTCCTCCGTTGCCCATGACGTCCCACTCCCAGTCTATCAGCACATAGGGCCACTGCATGGTGGCAGCCAGGTCGATATACTGCTTCACTATCCGATAGTCCTTGGAGCCCCGGTTGTATGCCCAGTAAATCCATGCGGCACTGCCCGGACGAATCC
>SAMEA3663297__coassemble_237_pt1 | contig 35530 bp, 20 predicted proteins | sample SAMEA3663297__metabat2_low_PE_003 | metagenome-assembled genome bin SAMEA3663297 (sample SAMEA3663297) | pig gut metagenome | biome: pig gut; feature: pig-associated habitat; material: faeces | place: China | collected 2013
GGGCGTGGAAATCTCGCTCAGCTCTACCAACATCCGTAACCGCAACTTTGAGTGGAACACGACCGTGAACTTCTCGTACAACAAGAACCGCATCAAGCACCTCTTCTACGAATACGAAGACGTGCTGGACGGCAACGGCAACATCATCGGACAGAAGGAGATGAACTACACCGCCAGCAGCTGGTTCATCGGCAAGCCCATCAACGAAATCTGGAACTACAAGGTGACAGGCATCTGGCAAAAGGACGAATGGGAAGAGGCAGCCAAGTACGGACAGCAGCCCGGTGACCCGAAGGTGTGGAACAACCCCGACAACGACGTCTACAACGAAGACGGCTCGGTGAAGACCATCGTCTACAACGACGACGACAAGGTGTTCCAAGGCACCACCACACCGCCCATCAACTGGTCGATGCGCAACGACTTCACGCTGTGGAAGGACTTGACTCTCTCCATCAACATGTACTCCAAGATGGGACACAAGTCACTCTCAACCAACTACCTGAACAACGACGACGACGGTGGTCGCATGGCATACGCCGCCGCTTGCAAGGAGGCCAAAGAGTACTGGACGGTAGACAATCCGACCAACAAGTACGGACGCATCGAGGCCCAAGGCCCCAACGGTGCCCGCAATCCCGGCAAGCTGTACAACCGCTCATTCATCCGTCTGGAGAACATCTCCGTGGGCTACACCCTGCCACGCCAGTGGACCAACAGCTGGGGCATAGAGCGCGTAAAGGTATCGGGTACCGTACGCAACGTATGCACCTGGGCGAAAGACTGGGAATATGGCGACCCCGAAACGGGCGGCCTGGGCACACGCCTCTATTCCTTTGGAGTTAACTTGACATTCTAACCAAATAACAGAAGAACAGATATGAAAAGCAATTTTCAAAAACAGATATTCAACGGCCTGATCATTCTGGCCGGAGCTGCCATGACACTGAGCAGCTGCCAGGAGAGCTTCCTTAAAGCAGACCCTCTCTCCTTCTACGAACCCACCCAGACCTTCTCCACCGAGTCCGGCTTGAAGTCTGTGCTGGCCATTACTGACCGTCAGCTCAAACGCTACTGGACCGACGGAGACAGCAACGAGATGTTACCCATCATCTCCGAATACACCATGTCCGACCTGATGGTTCCCTCGGCCACCGACAAGACCCAGCTGCTGGACAATGTCTCCGAGATGCTCACCCCCAACAGCGACCAGACCACGCTCCTCAAGCTCGAGCGCGTCAGCACCATCTGGTTCATGTGGCAGCAGCAGTACGAGAGCATCCGCAATGCCAACACCATCCTGACCTACATCGAAAACGTCACCTCGCTGGACGAGAAGACCAAGAACATGTACATCGGCCGTGCCTACTTCCACCGCGCCCTGCGCTACTACAACCTGGTGTTCCAGTTTGGCCATGTGCCTCTGATGACCAAGGTGCTGCAGGTGCCCAAGCTCAACTTCACCTCCACTCATCGCGATGCCATCCTTGACATGTTGCGCCACGACCTGGAGTTTGCCGTAGAGTGGGTACCCGACCAGAAGGATATGGAGTACATCGGCATGGTCAATAAGGGAGCCTGTCGCATGCTGCTATCCAAGGTCTATCTGGCCCTGGGCGACTACGAGAAGGCCAAGCAGCAGCTGGACATTATCATCAACCAGTCCGGCTACGCACTGATGACCGAACCCTTCGGCACCTTCTACAACAACTACACCGCCTCTGAGACCTGGCCCATCACGCGCAACGTCATCTGGGACCTCCATCGCCCGGAGAATGCCCTCATCAATGCCAATAAGGAAGTCATCATGGGTCTGCCTAACCGTGGTTCTGCGAAGGAGTCCTTCCTCAAGCACCAACTCATGCGCTGCCTCTATCCCTTCTACTTCAACGGCATGGTGAAGACCCCCGATGGCAAGCAGGCACTGCTCAACATCAAGCGCAATGCCAAGAACTACAATCCGCAGTACGATTACATGCGCGCCCTTGGCCGTGGCATTGCCACCGCCCGTCCCACCTACTTCTACCAGAAGGCCGTCTGGTCGGTGAATGGCCAGATGGATGCCACCGACCTGCGCCACAGCGTGGAGCATGGCAACTGGGTATCGATGGAGTCGCTCAAGTGCAACAACATTGCTTCCGCCTACTTTGGCCAGCCTCTACGCCTGTTCGATGACAACGGCAAGTTACTCTGTGCCGACACTATCCGCCGCTGGTACGATGTTCCCCACTACATCTGGAAGATGGATGACCCCGTTTACGAGGCCAACATCTCCGGTTCCGACGGCAACCGCGGTGCCAATGATGGAGGCAATGCCGACTGGTATCTGTATCGTCTGGCAGAAGCCTACCTGCTGCGTGCCGAAGCCAAGTTCTACATCAACCCCAATGATCCGACCATCAAGGACGATGTCAACATCATCCGCAAGCGTGCCCATTGCTCACAATTGTACGAAGGCAACGTCACCATCGGTGACATCATGAACGAGCGAGCCCGTGAACTTTTCTGGGAGGAGTTCCGCAACGTAGAGTTGACCCGTGTGTCGCTCTGTCTGGCCCGCAGCGGACGTCCCGACGAGTGGGGCAACACCTACGACCTCAACACCTTCGACAAACAAGAAGGCACCGACCTGCAGGGCGGTAGCTACTGGTATCAGCGCTGTGTGCGCTACGGAATGTACAACAGCGGCCAGGAGATTGTTATCGATGCTACCAAGTCGCACTTGAATTTTGTGATGAACAAGCACAACATCTACTGGCCCATTCCCGAGAAAGAGATTAAGGCCAACAACAAAGGACAGTTGTATCAGAACTTCGGCTATAGCGGCTACGACGCAAGCATCCCCCTCTGGGAGAGCTGGGAAGAGGCTGTAGAAGACGAAAGCAAGATTGACTAATACCTTTTCATACATGCACGGGAAGAGGATGATTGCCCGAGCAATCCATGCTACGGGCCTCCTCTTCCCTTTTCATACACCCCATATACCTATTACTTATGAGACTCTGCCTCCTTGCATTTACCTTTCTGAGCTTGGCCTTTCCGACCAAGACCTACCGCAATCCGGTAGTCAACTACAGTCTGCCCGATCCCACCATCATTCAGGGCGACTCGGGCTACTATTACCTGTATGCCACAGAAGACATCCGAAACCTGCCTATCCACCGTTCACGCAATCTGGTGGACTGGGAGCTGGTAGGTACAGCTTTCACGAAAGAGACAAGACCCGACTTTGAGCCCAAAGGCGGCCTGTGGGCACCTGATATCAACCGCATAGGCAACCGATACGTCCTCTACTACTCCATGTCGGTATGGGGAGGCGAATGGACGTGCGGCATCGGCTGCGCCACAGCCGACGCTCCGCAAGGTCCCTTTCAGGACCAGGGCAAACTGTTCCGCAGCAACGAGATAGGCGTCCAAAACTCCATTGACCCCTTCTTCATTCAGGACAACGGGAAGAATTACCTGTTCTGGGGCAGCTTCAGAGGCATCTATGCCATCGAACTGACTGCAGACGGACTGGCTGTCCAGCCGGGCAGCACCCCATGCCGCATTGCCGGAACAGCCTACGAAGGCACCTACATCCACCGGCACGACGGCTATTACTATCTGTTTGCCTCTACCGGCACCTGCTGTGAAGGACTGAAGAGTACCTATACCACCGTCGTCGGACGCTCAAAGCACCTCTTCGGCCCTTACACCGACCGCGAGGGACGCTCCATGACGGACAACCACCATGAGGTACTCATCCACAAGAACGAGCACTTCGTAGGCACAGGACACAACAGCGAAATAGTAACCGATGCCGCCGGTACGGACTGGATATTCTACCACGCAGTGAGCACGGCCAACCCGCACGGACGTGTACTGATGATGGACCGGGTGCAGTGGCAGGAGGGATGGCCGGTGGTGGAAGGCAGTTCGCCCTCCATTGAAAGTCCGGCCCCGCAATTATGAACTACGAATCACCGAACAACAAACAGCATCCTATGATTAGAAGACTCTATGTATGGCTATTGTGCATTTGCACGTCAGGAATAGCCGCAGCAACCCCCATCGCTGACAACGGATCAGCACATCTATCACTGAAGACACCGGGAAACAGCGCCCGTCAATATGCGGTTACCTTCCGGGCAGCGGGCAACGGGAAATACATCTCGTATGCCGACAAGCAGATACCGGTGGAAATCACACGTTCCGTCGAGACAAGCGATGAACAGACCACACGCATCACGATAGACATCAAAGCTGTAGAGGATGTCTACTTCAACTACGGCGAACAGGTAGAGACAGGCTTCGACCACCGCACAAGCCATTTCCTGCTGCCTGGTTTCTGGTATCACCAGAACCTGCGTTCGCCCAAGGAGGCACCTTCGTTCCATACCTCAGACAGCTGGCTGGTGCGTGAAGATCGCCTCAGCACACCACTCACCGCCATATTCAATGCCGAGAGCGGACAAAGCGTCTCGGTAATACGCCTCAATCCGCAGGGTGAAGATGCACTGACCACTCATAAAGAGGGGGAAGTCATCCTCTCCGGAAAGAGTTCGGTAGGCTACACCGGATTCCTGAACGTCCATGGAAAGGCCGTTCTGGCCTACGGCTATCCCTACTGCGAAATGCCCCGAAGTTACATCCGCAAGCTCACGCTGGCCCCTGCCATAGAGGCTTTCCAGAAGTTGGAACGAGGTGAGTCGGTACGCCTGGTATGGGAAATCAAGCGTACGGCCGCCAGAGACTTCTCGCAATGCGTACAGCGAACGTGGGAATACAGCTTCGATACCTTCCGCCCCCAACCGGTAGACACCCCCTACTCTACCTCCTACATGAAGGAGGTGCTGAGCCACTTCTTTGAGGAGAGCTACGTCGCTACCCAACCGCTCCACTACTACTCGGGCGTAGAGTTAAAGACCGCCACCTGTGCTACTACCGGAGTGGCCGAAGTTGGCTTTGTGGGACGCACGCTGCTCAATGCCTTCAACGCGCTGGAGTATGGCGAGGCTGAGGGAAAGGTACGGTTAGTGGCAGATGCCCGCAGCATCTTTGACAGCTACCTGCAGAACGGCTTTACCGAAGCCGGATTCTTCCAGGCCAAGAAGGAGTATGGCCACCCTGCGAAAGAGCAGGTGCATAGCATCCGCCGCCAGTCAGAAGGTGCCTATGCCGTACTGTACTACCTGGACTACGAGAAGCGTCACGGACGCAAGCATCCGCAGTGGGAAGAGCGGATCCGCCAGCTGGCAGAGCGTTTCCTGCAACTGCAACATACAGACGGCAGCTTTCCCCGCAAGTTCAGGGATGACCTGTCGCAAGTGGACGAGAGCGGAGGCAGCACCCCGTCGGCCACCCTGCCGCTGGTCATGGCCTACAAATACTTCAAGGAGAAGCGTTACCTGGCAGCAGCCAAGCGCAGCATCGACTACGTAGAGCGCGAAATCATTGCCAAGGCCGACTACTTCTCGTCTACGCTCGATGCCAACTGCGAGGACAAGGAGGCTGCCCTGGCTGCAGCCACAGCCGGCTACTATCTGGCACTCGTCAGCAAAGGCGAAGAGCGCAGCCACTATGCCGCACTGACACGCAAGGCTGCCTACTTCGGATTGTCGTGGTACTATACGTGGGATGTACCCTTTGCCCCCGGCCAGATGCTGGGCGACATCGGCCTACACTCAAGGGGATGGGGCAACGTATCAGTGGAGAACAACCACATTGACGTCTTTGTCTTCGAGTTTGCCGATGTCCTGCAATGGCTCTCCACCACCTGTGCCGAGCCCCGCTTCCAGGCGTTTGCCGAAGTCATCTCCACCTCCATGCGCCAACTCCTTCCCTACGAAGGTCACCTGTGCGGCATCGCCAAGACCGGCTTCTATCCGGAGGTAGTACAACACACTACCTGGGACTATGGCCGCAACGGCAAGGGGTACTACAACAACATCTTTGCCCCGGGATGGACGGTGGCCTCACTGTGGCAACTGCTGACACCGGGACGTGCCGAACGTTTCCTAACGAACAAGAAATAGGCTCATATACCTAAAATTTTACTAAATTTGCATCATTATTCACCTTAAAAAAACAGAAAACAAATGAAAAAAGTACGTCATCTTCTGATGGGACTGACAGCGACCTGTATGTCGCTCACGGCTCTGGGCCAGACCAACTATTTCACTGACTTTCCCGTGGGTGCCAAGCCCGAGATTGTAGGCAAGAAACTGAGCAACCGGTTGATGCAGACCAAGCACCAGCTGTACGGCAACCGCGGCATCCACTATGCCGAGGTATGCACCTGGTACGGTGCCCTTCGCTTTGCCGAAACCACCAAAGACGAAGCCCTGCTCAAGCAGTTGCGCAACCGCTTCGAGCTGCTCTTCCATTTAGAGAAGGAGCTGCTGCCTCCTCCCATCCACGTAGACCAGAACATGTTCGGTTCGCTACCGCTGAAACTCTACCGCCTGACGGGCGACGAGCGCTACAAGGAGCTGGGACTCCCCTACGCCGACACGCAATGGACACTCCCCGAAAATGCCAAGGAAGAAGAACGCAAGTGGCACAAAAAGGGTTACTCCTGGCAGACGCGCCTCTGGATTGACGACATGTACATGATTACCATCGTACAGGCCGAGGCATTCCACGTGACGGGCGACCGCAAGTACATCAACCGGGCAGCCAAGGAGATGGTGCTCTACCTCGACGAGATACAGCGCGAGAACGGCCTCTTCTACCATGCCCCCGACGTGCCCTACTACTGGGGACGCGGTGACGGCTGGATGGCTGTAGGCATGACTGAGCTGCTCTTCAACCTACCGGAGAACGATCCCAACCGCCAGCGCATCCTGAAGGGGTACCGCCTGATGATGGAGAATCTGAAGAAGTACATCAACCGTGACGGCCTGTGGAACCAGCTCATCGACGAACCCGACTGCTGGACGGAAACGTCTGGTTCGGCCATGTTCACGTATGCCATGATTTTGGGCGTGAAGAACGGCTGGCTGGATGCAGCTGAATACGGACCGATAGCCCGCAGGGCATGGCTGGGCCTCTGCAACTACATCAACGACAATAACGACCTGGAAGAGGTGTGCATCGGTACGGGCAAGAAGAACAGCCACCAGTACTACCTGGACCGTCCGCGCATTGCCGGCGACTATCACGGACAGGCACCCATCATCTGGTGCGCCTACGCCCTGTTGCAGTAACCGCCTCCGGCACGTTCCGCACAGATTCCGTCTCAGGGGCAGGCTTGCATAGAGGCTGCCCCTGAGATAGGATAATAACGAGAAACTATCACCGTGTGTTCATCATTGACCCATTCTTATTTATGAGAAAGATATTTCCATGGCTGGGGCTGCTGTTGCTGCTGGTTGCCTGCAACCCTCGCGACAACCGCCCGGCAACCGACGGCGAGCCGCAGGCAGCCGCCGACACGCTACCCCTTGTCCCGCTGGGTGATCCGTTTATCCTCTACCACGACGGCCTCTACTACGCATACGGCACCCATGCCGAAGAGGGTATCGAGGTCTATACCTCTGCCGACCTGCACCACTGGCACAGCGCCGGACTGGCCTTGCGCCGGCAAGACTCCTGGGGCGACCGCTGGTTTTGGGCTCCGGAGGTCTATCGGATCAACGGCCGCTTCTACATGTACTATTCGGCGGACGAGCACATCTGTGTCGCCACCTCGGCCTCCCCAGCTGGCCCGTTTGTACAGGCAGAGCAGGTGCCTATGCTTCCCGATGAAAAGTGCATCGACTCCTCGCTCTTCATTGACGACGACGGCACTCCCTATCTCACCTTCGTGCGCTTTACCGACGGCAACAACATCTGGATAGCGCGTCTGGAGGACGACTACATCACTATCCGTCCCGGCACGCTGCGCCCGTGCATCCACGTGTCGCAGCCGTGGGAGGAGGTATGGCCGCGCGTCAACGAGGCCTCTTTCCTGCTAAAGCGGAACGGCCTCTATTACCTCACCTACTCGGCCAACAGCTACGAGAGTCCCTCCTACGGTGTGGGTTGTGCCACCACCCGCAACCTACTGGACGGTCCGTGGGAGAAGTATCCCGAGAATCCGTTGCTGCAGTCTCCTCCGGGGCTGACGGGGACAGGCCATAGTTCGCTCTTCACCGATGCCGAAGGCCGTCTGCGCATTGTCTATCACGCACACCGCGACTCGGCCCACATCCATCCGCGTGCCATGTACATCGGTCACGTCCATTTCCAGTCTGTCAATGGTCAGGAGCGGATGCGCATCAGTCAGGAGTACATCACACCGCGGTTGGCAGATTGAGAATGCACACCCGAATAACATTCAGGGCGGACACATAGGTCCGCCCTTACACGTATAACACGTATTCAGTCAAGTTTATTTCTTCAAGGCAGCAATGCTCTCCTTCAGCGACTTGATAATGCTCTCGGCGTCGGCTTGCTTCTTGCGCTCCATCTCGATGACAGCGGCTGGCGCATGGCTCACAAACTTCTCGTTGCCCAGCTTCTTCAGCACGCTCTGCAGGAATCCCTCCTTGTGCTTCAGCTCGGCCTCCATGCGAGCAATCTCGGCTTCCACATCTATCAGGTTTCCCAGCGGCACGGCATATTCGGTAGTACCTACCATGAACGAGGCTGCCCCCTCGGCTTTGGCCTCCACCACCGTGATGGCAGCGAGGTTGCACATCTTCGCTACCACGGCATCGAATGCTGCTATCGGATTCTCTCCTACCACCTGCAGCGTCAGTGCCTCCTTTTGGGCGATGTTCTTTTGCAGACGGATGGTGCGGACGTTGCCTATCACCTCCTTCACCGTTTCGAAGCGAGCCGTCAGCTCCTCATCGTCAGTGTCGGCCGCAGCCATGGGATCTGTCATCAGACTCTCACCATCCTTACGCTCGGTGATGTTCTGCCATAGTTCTTCGGTAATAAAAGGCATGAAGGGATGGAGCAGATGGAGCAGATTGTCGAAGAAGGCGATGGTGGCATCGTACACCTGACGGTTGATGGGCTGTCCGAAGGCAGGCTTCACCATCTCCAGATACCAGGCGGAGAACTCGTCCCAGAAGAGTTTGTACACAGTCATCAGGGCTTCGCTCAGGCGGTATTTGCCGAAGAGATCGGCCACCTCGGCCATGGCGGCATGCTGCTTGGCCTCAAACCAGCTCATGGCCAGTCGGGCTGCTTCAGGCACGGGCACCTCTTCGCTCACCTCCCATCCCTTGACCAATCGGAAGGCATTCCATATCTTGTTGCAGAAGTTGCGTCCCTGTTCGCACAGCGCATCGTCGAAGAGAATGTCATTGCCGGCAGGTGCCGAGAGCATCATGCCCATGCGCACACCGTCGGCACCATACTTCTCGATGAGGTCCAGCGGGTCGGGCGAGTTGCCCAGCGACTTGGACATCTTGCGGCCCAGCTTGTCGCGCACGATACCGGTAAAATAGACGTTACGGAACGGCATGTCGCCCAGGTACTCGTAGCCGGCCATAATCATGCGGGCCACCCAGAAGAAGATGATATCGGGTCCCGTCACCAGGTCGCTGGTGGGGTAGTAATACTTGATTTCCTCGTTGCCAGGGTTATTGATGCCGTCGAACAGCGAGATGGGCCAGAGCCAGGAGGAGAACCAGGTGTCCAGACAGTCGCTGTCCTGACGCAAATCCTCCATCTTCAGGTCGGCACGACCCGTCTTCTCTTGCGCCAGCCGGAGTGCCTCGTCGGGCGTGGCGGCCACTACATAGCCTCCTTCGGGCAGGAAGTAGGCAGGTATGCGGTGTCCCCACCACAGCTGACGACTGATGCACCAGTCCTTGATGTTCTCCAGCCAGTTCTTGTAGGTATTCTTGTACTTGGGCGGATAGAACTTCAGTTCGTCGTTCATCACGGGCGGCAGGGCCATGTCGGCAAAGTGCTGCATCTTGAGGAACCACTGCATGGAGAGCTTCGGCTCGATAGGCACGTTGGTGCGCTCCGAGAAGCCCACTTTGTTGGTATAGGCCTCCACCTTCTCCAGCAGTCCGGCTTCCTGCAGGTCCTGCTCAATCTGGCGACGCACGTCGAAGCGGTCCTGACCCACATAGAGCCCGGCGGCCTCACTCAGCGTGCCGTTGTCGTTGAAGATGTCGATAGAGGGCAGATTGTACTTCTCGCCCAGCATATAGTCGTTTACGTCGTGGGCGGGTGTCACCTTCAGGCAGCCCGTACCGAACTCGATATCCACATAGTCGTCCTCGATGACAGGAATCACACGGCCTACCAGAGGCACGATGACCTTCTTGCCGCTGAGCCAGCGATTCTTCACGTCGTTGGGGTTGATGCACATGGCCGTATCGCCCATGATGGTCTCGGGACGTGTGGTAGCCACTACGGCATAGCGGCGGCCCTGGGCATCACGGTGCACCACCTCGCCCTCGGCACCCGTCTCGCCCGTCAGGTCATCGTCGGCCACATAGTAGCGCAGGTAGTAGAGCTTGCTGTGCTCCTCCTTGTAGATGACCTCCTCGTCCGAGAGGGCGGTCAGCGCCTTGGGGTCCCAGTTCACCATGCGCACACCGCGGTAAATCAGTCCCTTGTTGTAGAGGTCGACAAACACCTTGATGACACTCTCACTGCGGGCCTCGTCCATGGTGAAGGCGGTGCGGTCCCAGTCGCACGAGGCTCCCAGCCGCCGCAGTTGCTTCAGGATGATGCCTCCGTGCTCTTCGGTCCAGGCCCAGGCATGACGCAAAAACTCCTCACGGGTCAGGTCGGTCTTCTTGATGCCCTGTGTGGCCAGTTTGTTCACCACCTTGGCTTCGGTAGCTATGCTGGCATGGTCGGTACCCGGTACCCAGCAGGCGTTCTTTCCCTCCATGCGGGCACGGCGCACCAGAATATCTTGTATGGTATTGTTCAGCATGTGTCCCATGTGGAGCACACCGGTGACGTTGGGGGGCGGGATGACGACGGTGTACGGTTGACGACCATCGGGTTTCGAACTGAACAGCTTGTGGTCCAACCAATACTGGTACCACTTTCCCTCCACATCAGCGGGATTGTACTTACTTGCTAATTCCATTGTTGTATTCTTCATTTTACGTCGTACCGACAACCTCCCTACAGCCGACGGCCGACAGTCCTACATATTTATAATAACGGCTGCAAAAGTAATAAAAATCTTCAAGTTACAGAACAATCTGCGTAAGCAATGAAAAAAAACAGAGTCAGGTAGCGGGCGCAAGCTGCACCATCTCGTTGTCGGTACGTATCTTCCCCTCGCTCTCCAGCAGTTCCATGGCTTGTTCGATGCCGGCATCTACGGCCACTCCCTTGCGGGCAAAGCCCAGCAGATGGGCCACGAAGCGCTTCAAATCCTCACGAGGCAGGGAGCCTTGCTGCTCCAGTGTATCGAGCAGGGCATTCATGAACTCGATAACCGGCACCTCCTGCACCTCACGGCTGGAGTCGGCCCGGTAGTAGGCATAGTTTTGGGCATGAGCGGCACTCTTCCAGTAGGTGACCACACCGCCCGGCATTTCAAGTTCATCGCGATACTGATCCTTGAGCAACGTATCAATCAGAGCCTGTATGCGCGGCGTGGCGCGTTGCAAACCCCATACCTGTGCAATGCGTTTGTAGAGCAACAGGTTGTTGACAGGCTGTTCGGCCGCAATGATAAAAGCCAGCTGCTCCTTGACCTTGTCCTTGGCGGCCAATACATCCTCCACAGAGAAAGCCCATCGCGAGGGACGCATCGGTGCACAATGATAGGGCCGGCAGCGGTTTTTGACTACTTCCTGTTCAACCGCTTCTACATTGAACTTCTTGACAGGCTCAGGTATGGCAGAGAGCGGCAGCTGCACGGTTCCCTTCCGTTTCTGTTGCCTACGTATGTCGTCCAGCAGCGAAAGGATGCGTTTCATCACCCGCCGACGGTTGCTGAACCAGTCGATGGACCATACGCGCATGATGTTCCAGTCCAACAGCTGCAACACCGACGGTTGCACGATTTCGCGGTCGCGCGTGGTCTTGGTCTCGTAGTAGTTCTTCCCATCGCACAGGATACCCAACAGATAGCGGCTGGCATCCGCCGGATCGATGACCGCCAGATCAATCTTGAAGTTGGAACGTCCTACGTAGGTATCTACCTGATAGCCTTGTCGGTTCAGCTCGTCGGCAATCTGCGTCACCAGCGAGCTCTCTTCACCGGCCTGCACCTGCCCGGCCGCCACGACAGAGGTACCCCGCTCAGCAAATTCAAGGAACTTCTTCAATCCCTCTACACCTACCGCCTTAGTACGTCGCAGGTCAATCTGTTCGGCACGGAGCGTAGAGAAGACCATCATCTCGTAACGCGAACGCGACACGGCCACGTTCAGGCGTCGTTCGCCGCCGCTGTTGTTGAGCGGCCCAAAGTTCATGGACACCCGGCCATACTTGTCGGGGCCATAACCGATGGAGAAGAGGATGACATCGCGTTCGTCGCCCTGCACATTCTCCAGGTTCTTGATAAAGATGGGCTCGTCACCCTGATAGGCCAGTTCCTCCAATTCGGGCCGTTTGGCCAGCTCCTCGGTCAGGATATCCTCTATCAGGTTCTGCTGTACCTTGCTGAACGAGACGATACCGATGCTGCGACGGGACAACTCCTTGTCGGAGAGGCGGCGGATGACCTCCTGCACAATGGCTTCGGCCTCGGAGCGATTGCTGCGGGTACGCCCCTTGTCGTACGTACCCTCTATCTGCACCAGCGTCACCTTGGAGGTGCGATCGTCTACCGAGGGAAAGGTGTGGAGCTTGCCCTCGTAATATTGCGCGTTGCTGAAGGCTATCAGACTCTCGTGCTTGCTGCGGTAGTGCCACGTCAGGTATCGGGAGGGCATGGAGAGGGAGATGCAATCGTCCAGAATGCTCTCCATATCATCGAAGGCAGCCTCCTCTTCGTCCACCTGCGAGGTAGCGAAGAAGCTGGTAGGCGGCATCTGTTTGGGATCGCCCACTACCACCAGCGACTTACCGCGTGCAATGGCTCCCACAGCCTCGCTGGTAGGCATCTGTGAGGCTTCGTCGAAGATGACCAGGTCGAACTTATCGTTGTTCAGGTCCAGATACTGGGCCACGGAGATGGGGCTCATCAACATGCAGGGACAGAGTTTGGGTAGCAGGGTGGGTATCTGGTCGATAATGCGGCGGATGGATGTGCCGCGTCCGCCGTTGCCGATGTTGCGCTTCAGGATACCCACCTCTGAAGTAGCAGATGCCTCCATGGTGAGTGACGGGATGCGGGCAGCCAATCGGCAGTAAAGTTCCTGCTTGCTCAATTCCTGGAAGGTGCGTGTCAACTGGCGGTATTTGTTGATTTGTTCCTCGAAGATGACGCCGTTGAACATGCTCAGCATTTCGTTTTCGTCAATCAGGCAGAGTGACAGCTTGTGATAGGCTCCCTTACGGTAGGCATTGGCCGCCTCCTGTCCGCTCTTGTGATGCTGTTCAATGTAGGTGACGGCACGACGCAAGCCGGCCTCCTGCAACGTCTGACGATGACGGCACCACAAGGTCCAGTCGTTGAACAGAGAGAAATGAGCCAGCCAGCGCTGCACCACAGGCAACCGTTCAGTGAGGGGGAGTCCATCAAAAGGCTCGGGCATGAGTTGTGACAGCAGATTCTCCTCGGCCTCAACGAAACGTTCCTGCAGCTGCACCACTCTGCGGAACATGGAGCATTCGGTCTGCAGGAAGAGTTCCCAACGTCCGTCGATGCGCTTCAGCAGGGTGTCGCACAGCGTACGCAGGTCGCACCGGTTGGCATCGGACAACTCATGCAAGGCCGCACAGCAGTCGGGCAATGCCTGGCAGAGTTTTTCCACTTCGTCCCACTGTTCTTTGCCGGCCGGTACCAAGGGGCCGAACAGACGGGTCAGCGAGTCGCGCTCCTCATCAATGGCCCGGGCATGTTGCTGATACTGCTCCAGATAATCCAGCAACGGCACGACTTCATCCAGATGCAGGGCCGGTGCAAAACGGCGCAACCGCCTCAGGAAACAGCGGGAGGCGATGAAACGTAGCAGGCTCCACTTCTCCTGGATGGCCTTCCACTCCTGCTTCAGCAGGAAGGAGTCTTCCTCCAGAAAAGAGGAAGAGCAGAGGCGCGACAGGTAGTTCCGGGCTTCGTCACGCTTCCGTCCTACCTGAGCCAGTTCCCGCCAACGCACCATCCGTTCGGCCTTGAAGCCCTCCTCCAGCAACGGCAGATTCAGCAGCGGCAGGTTCAGCAGAGCTGCCATCAACCGTGCCACATGCTCCATGCCGACCCGGTCGTCCGAGCAGGCACTCTGCAGCAGCCCCGCCACATAACGACGGCATTCCGTCCACTCTTCCAGCAATTCGGCATACTGCTGCAATGACGTCTGCAAGCTGTCACGCCGTTCGGATGTGAAAGCACGCGGATAGAGCCCTGCCAACGGATGGTCTTGCGGATGGTCGGTGACACGCACAATAACATCGACCTCCTGCAACAGTTCCTGCGCACGACGTATCTCATCGGCCGAGAGGCAATCCAGTTCCTTCTGTCCGGGCTCCAGTTCGTCTCCTTCTATAGAGAGATAGCCCGACAGGCAGTCGTACAGCGACAATCCCCGCTCATGCTGCACAGCGTGCAGCGCTTCCATATACGCAATCAGACTCTTCCTGCGCTCGAACAGTTCCTCCGAGGTTTTCTCATAATCAGCGGACGACTTGATATGCGTCACGTTCAGCGCACGCTCCATCTGCTTCAGGAAGTGCGACTTGGTGACTTTGTTGGAGTGCAGCTCCAGACAGAAGGGATCCAGGCCGATACGTGCCAGACGGCGTTGCACCACCGAGAGGGCGGCCATCTTCTCAGCCACAAAGAGCACCCTCTTGCCCTGGAACAGGGCATTGGCTATCATGTTAGTGATGGTCTGTGACTTGCCTGTACCCGGAGGCCCGTGCAGAATGAAACTCTTCCCCGCCCCCGACTCGATGACTGCCTCTAACTGCGAGGAGTCCACGGAAACGGGAATGGCAAACCGGGCCGGTTCGACTTCGCGGTCGGCCTCGCGGGCATCTGCCACTTCGCCGGTGTCCGTCCACACGATGCGGTTCTCCATCAGACTGGCCACAACGGGATTCTCGCGCAGCTTGTCGGCGTTGGTGTGGATGTCGTTCCACATCACGAACTTGCTGAACGAAAAGAGGCCCAGCATAGCCTCCTCTACGACATCCCATCCCTTCTGCTCGCGCAAACAGGCACGCAGGATGGCGAATATCTGCTTCACATCGACTCCGTTCTCGTCCTTGGGCAACGGATGGAGGCTGCTCAGGGTAATGCCGAACTGCTGCTTCAGCAATTCCACCAGGGTGATATTCAGGATGATGTCCTCCTCGCGGGAGCGGATGACGTAACCCAAGCCCCCCCGCTTGCGCACGATGTCGACAGGCAGCAGCAGGATGGGGGCAAAGCGCGGACGCTCGCTCTTGGCGGTCTCGTACCACTTGAGCACGCCCAATACCAGGAAGAGAGCATTGGCACCGTTCTCCTCCAAGGCCGTACGCGACTCCCGATAGAGGTGCTTCAGGGCTGCCTGCAAGTCTACTTCATGCAGGTACGAGTGCAACCGCCGGTTTTCTCCCTCCTGCAGAATCAGTTCCTCCAGCTGCTGTTTGTAGAGCTGGGAATCGTAGATGCCGCTGCCATCGGGCTGGAACTCCTCCTTGACCGGCAGCGGCAGTATCTGATAGGTGTCTCCGGCCTGCAGTTGGTCTTCCAGACGGTCGATGGAGAAAGAGATGAAGGGTATTACCTTCCTGCCCAGCCGCATATTGATCAGGTTGTTGCGCAGGGAGAAATCCAGCAATTTCCGTTCCCAAATGGCCTGTTTGGTCACCTCGGCCGTACTGTCGTCCAGCTTCAGGTCATAGCGGCTCAACTGGCTGACCTCGTGCGTGGCATTGACATGCTCCACCCCCTCGTTTTCTATCTGCCATACACCCTCCTGCATCACCCGCACCGGCAAGGGACGAATACCCTCAAACCGGCAATGCCATACATCAATGAAGAGGCGGAACTCCTCCTCTCTGCGCAATGCCTCCAGGGCCTGTCCGACGGCCTCCTCAAATGAGACAGGCGAGGAAGAGGTCAGAGCAGTAGTCTCTACCAACACCATGTCGTTGATGCCGTCTGCACACCCTTTCAGCAGGTAGGCAGCATCCTCGCCGATGGACTTGGCATACATGTCACTCGTCAGCCAGGCTCCCACAAAGGCATGACCGTTCATCACCACCAACAGCGGATGGATGCCCACCGACTCCAGACAGGAGGCAAAGAGCAAGGTCAGATCCAGGCAGGTGGCCAACTTCTCGTTCAGCACCTTGTCCACCAGACGTACCCGCTGGCCATACTGTTCAAAGCCAGCGGGTATCGTGGCATACACCAGTGACTCGGCCCGCAAGGCCTCGTACAGTGCCGCCACCTGCTGACGCACCCGGTTGGGGTTCTGCGTCTGATACTCGTCCAGTGCCGACGAACCGGTCCATTGTTCCAGAAAACGGGATGCGTTGACGGCCACACGCGACAGCAAGGGATGATTGGGTGTAACGAAGGAGGCCAACAGTTCCGGCAGGATGTCCAGCCCCGTCCACTGGTCGAAAGCCATCAGATAGATGGGGAAACGCTGTTCGTAAGCCGTCTCTTCACCGATACGGATGGTCAGCAAGAAGTCTGAATGGATTCCTTCGGAAAGCGTCAGCAACCGATTAGCCTCCGGCTGAATCTTCAGTGTCTCGAAGGAGACCGTCTGCCCGGCAGGAACGGAGTCGGCCCTCAGTTCGCACGTCTGCAGTTCCTCGCCCGTCAGCGAGATATATAAATCATTCCATGCCTGACCGTCGTGATTGGTCAAAGCAAAACGCAAGCAAGTAGCTATGCGGTTATGTACCATCGCATAGTTGATGCAAGGAAGGTATTCGAACGCCAATGTACCGTGTACATTCCCTTCTATTGCAAATTCGTTTCCCATACTTCTTCTTGAGTGAAAAGTGTCACATGTCGTAATGTCTTGCAAAGATATATAATTCCATACAAATATCCTCTATTCCATCCCATTGCTTTACACTATTTTTACTATCTTCGCGCAGATTTATAGACACGTTTATCCAAATGGAATTTTTCAAACACATCGGACATCACCTGCGCCCCCGGCACCTCCTGCTGTTTCTGTTGTTGGCCGGAGTGGTGCTGGCACAGCACCTACCCTCTTGGGGCGACTGGTATGCACGCACACTATACCCATTCATAGGCAGTATGCTGTCGGGGCTGTCCCGATGGATTCCCTTCTGCATAGGAGATCTGTTTGTCTCTCTCAGCCTCGCATGGCTGCTCCTCTACCCCCTGTACGCACACTACAGGTTGAAGCAGGGGTGGAAGAGGCTGCTGAAACAGCGGGTAGAGTATCTGCTGTGGATCTATGCCTGGTTCTACCTGGTTTGGGGGCTGAACTATTCGCAGCCGTCCCTGTACCAGCGCACAGGCATCCAGCCGGCCTCTTATGAAGAGGCACACTTCTTGGACTTTACCCGCCGCTACATTGACAGTCTGAACCGAAGCTATACACCTACAGCCTGCCCTGACCGCAAGTTCATCCGGGATGAGGTAGTCAACGGGTATCGTGCGATAGCAGCCCCGATGGGCATACATGCTCCCTTCCATGCCCGTCCACGGGTCAAGACCATGCTCTTCACCCCGCTGATATCCAAAGTGGGGGTTACGGGCAGCATGGCACCCTTCTTCTGCGAATTTACCCTTAACGGCGACCTACGCCCTACCCAGTATCCGGCCACCTACGCTCACGAGCTGGCCCATCTGCAAGGCATCAGCAGCGAGGCCGAAGCCAACTTCTACGCCTATCAGGTCTGCATCCGCTCATCCAGTCCCAGCCTGCGCTTCAGCGGCTATCTCTCCATCCTGCCGCATGTACTCTCCAATGCTCGCCGACTTCTGCCCGAGGAGACCTTCCGTCAGCTGGCCGGTACCATCCGGCCGGAGGTGGTACACCTCTACGAGGCCAACCGCACCTACTGGCAAGCCAAGTACAGTCCGACGCTGGGCAGCATTCAAGACTGGTTCTACGACCTCTATCTGCGAGGCAACAAGATAGCGGACGGGCGCAAGAACTACTCGCAAGTCATCAGCCTACTGCTTTCGTGGGAAAGCAATACCCCAACGGGAGATTAGCAATTTACTTTTTCTATTTTGCAGGTATGCAGTTTTGATGAAATGTACATTATTCCTTACACACATAAATCCAGCTTCCTACAAAGCCACTCCATCCCGTCCACTCGTTTGCTGGCAGCATCTGGATATTATTGCAGACTTTTCCCTTTCAACGTTTGGCGGTTTGAAGAAGAATATCTAATTTCGGCAAAGTTTACGCTAACTGATTAAAATAGATATCACACCATGCATACCAGACAAGAACAGATGGAAGCCTTCGGACGCTTCCTGGACATCCTCGACGAACTGCGCGAGAAGTGTCCCTGGGACCGCAAGCAGACCAATGAGAGCCTGCGTCCCAACACCATAGAAGAGACTTACGAACTATGCGATGCTCTGATGCGCGACGACAAACACGACATCTGCAAGGAGCTGGGCGACGTGCTGCTGCATGTGGCTTTCTACGCCAAGATAGGCTCGGAGACGGGCGACTTCGACATAAAGGACGTGTGCGACCGGTTGTGCGAGAAACTCATTTTCCGCCACCCGCACGTGTTCGGCGATGCCAAAGCCGAAGATGCCGCACAGGTGGTACAGAACTGGGAACAGCTGAAACTGAAGGAGAAAGACGGCAACAAGTCGGTGCTGAGCGGGGTGCCTGCCGCCCTGCCCTCACTCATCAAGGCATACCGCATCCAGGACAAAGCCCGCAACGTAGGCTTTGACTGGGAGGAACGCGAACAGGTATGGGAGAAGGTTAAGGAGGAGATAGGCGAGTTTCAGGCCGAAGTAGCCCACATGGACAAGGAGAAGGCGGAACGCGAATTCGGCGACGTGATGTTCAGCCTCATCAATGCGGCCCGCCTCTACAAAATCAATCCGGACAACGCTCTGGAGCATACCAACCAGAAGTTCATCAACCGGTTCAACTACCTGGAAGAGCATACCATCAAACAGGGCAAGAACCTACACGACATGACCCTGCAGGAGATGGACCGTCTATGGGAGGAGGCCAAGGCACTGGGGCTATAGCGCACTGCTACAGGACCCCACCAGCCTTCTGCCCGACAGAGACTGACAACTGAACAATCAAACTCAAACTTACTTATAACGAACATGAAAAACATCACTTGGATGAAAAAAACAACGGGAGTGCTGCTGACGGCGGTTCTCTCCTTGCCCCTCGGCGCACAGACCGTCCAACGGGAACTGACACTGCACTACGACCGACCGGCTGCCTATTTTGAGGAAGCACTGGTGATAGGCAACGGCACACTGGGTGCCACCATCTACGGCGGTACACAATCGGACAAGATTGCCCTGAACGACCTGACCCTCTGGACCGGTGAACCTGACCGCCAAGTCACCACACCTGATGCCAGCAAGGCATTGCCCGAAATCCGCGAACTGCTGGAACGTGAAGCCTATCCGGAAGCTGACCGGGCTTATAAAAAGGTACAAGGTCACTACAGCGAAAACTATCAGCCGCTGGGCACACTGACCATCAGCTACCCCGGACACCACGACCAACCTTTATCGGCCTACCAACGCACGCTGGACATCCGCAACTCTCTGGCCAGCACGCGCTACACCATTGACGGACGGAAGTTCAGCAGCGACTACTTCGCCTCGGCTCCCGACTCGGTCATCGTCATCCGCCTGCAGTCGGACGCGCCCCAAGGCATACAGGCCGTACTCTCCTTCTCCTCCCTGCTGCCCCATGCCGTGACAACCCGCGGCAACGAACTGGCTGCTGAAGGATACGCCGCCTACCACTCGTACCCCGGCTACTACGATAAGCTGAAGGAGGAGGACAAGCATGTGTACGACCCGGAACGGGGCATCCACTTCCAGACACTGATCCGCGTCCTCACGCCCGACGGTAACGTAAGCAGCTACCCGACAGGTGTCCTGAAGATAGAAGGCAGTAGCGAGGCCCTGATACTGGTGACCAACGTGACCAGCTTCAACGGATTCGACAAAGACCCCGTAAAGGAGGGACGCGACTATCGGACGGCCGCCAGCCGACGGATGGCACAGGCCGAAAGGAAGAGCTTCGACGAACTGTACAAGGCTCACAATGCCGACTACCGCCACTATTTTGACCGCGTCACATTGGATTTGGGTGAAACCGATGCCGCCATCCGATCCCTGCCTACCGACCGCCAGCTCCGCCTCTATACAGAGAAAGAACAACAGAATCCAGAACTGGAAGCCCTCTACTTCCAATACGGACGTTACCTCCTGATTTCCTGTTCGCGCACTCCCGGCGTACCGGCCAACCTGCAGGGGCTTTGGAACGAAATGCTGCTGCCACCCTGGAGCTGCAACTATACCAGCAACATCAACCTGGAGGAGAACTACTGGGCTGCCGAAGTGACCAACCTCAGCGAGATGCACCGTCCGCTGCTGGAGTTCATCGGCAATCTCCAGTCTACCGGCCGGGCTACGGCCGAGGCCTACTACGACGTGAAGGAGGGTTGGTGCTTGGGACACAACACAGACATCTGGGCCATGACCTGTCCGGTAGGCCTGAACGACGGCGACCCGTGCTGGGCCAACTGGAACATGGGTGGTGCCTGGGTGAGCACCCACATCTGGGAACACTACCTGTTTACCAAGGACCGGGACTTCTTGCAGGCCAACTACCCGTTGCTGAAGGGAGCAGCCCTGTTCTGTCTCCGCTGGTTAGTGGAGAAAGAGGGCCGTCTCATCACCTCGCCCGGCACCTCGCCCGAGAACAAGTTCCTCACCCCCGACGGGTATGCAGGTGCCACCTCTTACGGCAGCACCTCCGATCTGGCCATGACACGCGAGTGCCTGCTGGATGCCCGTGAAGCCGCCCGCACCCTGAATGTGGACAAGGAGTGGCAGAAGGAGATTGACCGCACCCTGGCCCGCCTGCTACCCTATCAAGTGGGAAAGAACGGGAACCTGCAAGAGTGGTTCCACGACTGGGCAGATGCCGAACCGCAACACCGCCATCAATCGCACCTCTTCGGACTCTACCCAGGCCATCACCTCTCCGTAGCTGCTACCCCCGACCTAGCCAAGGCGTGTGCCCGCACCCTGGAAATCAAAGGCGACAAGACCACAGGCTGGAGCACAGGATGGCGCATCAACCTCTACGCCCGCCTGCTCGACAGCGAAAATGCCTACCACATCTATCGCAAACTGCTGCGATACATCAGTCCGGACAACTATAAGGGAAAAGATGCACAACGGGGCGGCGGTACGTATCCGAACCTGCTTGATGCCCACTCACCTTTCCAGATTGACGGCAACTTCGGCGGATGTGCCGGTGTAGCCGAGATGTTGATGCAGTCGACCGATGGAAGCATCACCCTCCTCCCCGCACTGCCCAAGCCCTGGAAGGAAGGAAGCGTAACCGGGCTCTGTGCCCGTGGCGGCTTTGTAGTAGACATGACCTGGAAAGAGGGACGTGTCACCCAAGTCACTGTCACCGCCCGTAAGGATGGAAAGACCACCCTGCGATGCAACGGACAGGAGCGCACAATCCGCCTGAAAGAGGGAGAGAGCCGACGCATCCTCTAACAACTGCAAATAGAAAGCCCGCCTCAGTAGGGAGAGACGGGCTTTCTATCTGAAAACAAAGTATATTATCGGGGGCGGCGCGGTTTGTCGCCCTCCTTTTTGTTCATTCCCTTCAACAGTTCGCGATGGAAGTGCATCTCGGCATGCTGTATCTGGTAAATCTTCTTGCAGGAGAGTATCTTCTTGAACTTCTCGAAATAAGTCTTCTCCAACCGGTCGGTGGATATACGTATGTCATACACTTGCTCCAGTATCTCCTCGTAACGCGATTCGGACAGGTTCTCCTCCTTTCCCTCACGCAGCAGCTTCCAGGCTTCGTCGTTCAGTTGCTTCTTCCGGTCCTGCAACTCAAAGTAGACGGGGAAGAACTTGGTTGCCTCTTCCTTGGTGAGATGCGCCTTCTCCGTAATGAAAGCCTGTTGCTTGGCACGGAACTCCTCGGGTGTCATGCGCTGCTGGTTGCAGCCGTCTGTGGCCCGCACGGCAACGTTTGCTCCACACACTATCAAAATCAGTAGAATCAGCTTTTTCATATCTTACATAAATACAATGAATATTTGAATAAACAGAACAACGACACTTCACACATCGGGAAGCGACTATTCGGAGTCGACATCTGTCAGATAGACATAGAGCGAATAGTCATCGAGCATGGAGTTCTCCAGCACCGTGCTGATGTATTGCTCTTCCGTTTCTGAGTCATCCGCCGCCAAGGAAGTTCCTGTGGGAATCTCCTTCTCACCCCATGTAGCTACCCGCAAAATCAGCGCAGCTCCCGCAAACATAGCAGCCATGTAGAGCCACGGTTTGATACGTTCCCAGCGGGTAGGTTCATGCTGCAAGAGAGCGGGAGCCTCCTTTTCCGGCAGACTGTCCATTACCTTCGAAGTCAGATGCTCGAAGTAACCGTCGGGTACGCGGAAAGGATTCTCCTTCCCCACCCTTTTCAGTATGTTATCTTCTTCTTTCATAAGCATTCTCCTTTCATTTGTTTAGACTCTATAATCGGTCAAAGGTTTAATCCTCCTCCTCCAAAATTTTTTCTATTTTCTTCACCGCATGGTGATACGAAGCTTTCAAGGCACCCACCGATGTGCCGAAGATATCGGACATCTCCTCGTACTTCATCTCCTGATAGTATTTCAGGTTGAATACCATGCGCTGTTTTTCGGGCAGCGTGAGCAGTGCTTTTTGCAACAATCGTTGTGCCTTGTCGCCCGAGAAGTAGTCGTCTCCCTCCAGACGCTTCACGGCATCGGCCTCCGGGTCGTCCAACGAAACGGTGGCCAGCACCTTCTGCTTGTTCAGGAAGGTCAGACATTCGTTCAATGCAATGCGATAGAGCCAGGTGGAGAGTTTGGCCTCGGCCCGAAAATAGTCGATGCTTGTCCATGCCTTGACAAACGTGTTCTGCAACAAGTCATTGGCATCCTCGTGTGAGAGCACCATACGCCGAATCTGCCAATACAGCGGTTCACTGTACTGGTTGACAATCAGTTCGAATGCGCGACGTTGCGTACTCTCCTCTTGCAATAGAGCCAATACCTCACGTTCGTTGTAGGTTGAAGCCATAGACACTGTTTTCTGTTCGCTTGTTGTACGTTTGATAATAAGATGAGCGAAGATACAAAAAGTTTAATTGACGCGAGCCCGTTTTGGAGTTTTTAAGTTTTCTCAGCCCCGTCGACAGAGAGGCACAGGGTCTCACGAGCCAGCACGGTGTCCGGAAAGATGCGGGTTGCCTCTTGCAGCAGCAGCGACTCGTCCTCGTAGCGGGCCGAGAAATGGCCTATCACCAGCCGCTTCACACCGGCCTCACGGGCCAATGTCGCAGCCTGGGCAGCTGTGGTATGAAAGGTCTCACGGGCACGCGGAGCAGCCTCTTCGGCAAAGGTACCCTCGTGAAACAGAAGGTCTACCCCACGCACCTGCTCTCTGACAGATGCTAACGGCAGGGTGTCCGAGCAGTACGCATACCGACGGGCAGGTGCAGCCGGACGAGTCAGCCGGCTGTTGGGAATCAGTTCTCCCTCCGGCGTCACGTAGTCGGCTCCGTTCTTGATGCGGTTCAGCTCGTAGAGAGGCACCTGATAGTAATCCACCATCTCGCGTACGATATGGTTCAAGCCGGGTTTCTCAGCAAAGAGGAATCCGCAGCAGGGAATGCGATGGCGCAAAGGGATGGTAGATACCGTGAGCGAACGGTCTTCGTAAATCTGCGTAGCCTCCTTGGTTTCAAACGGATGGAAGAAAAGTCGGTACGTCATCTCCCGGTTGAAGAAGGCCAGCATGGGAGCCATCAGCTCTTCCAGCCCTTTTGGAGAGTAAATGTGCAGATCGGCCGTCCGCCCCAACAGGTTGAGCGTTGATATCAGTCCCAACAGACCGAAACAATGGTCGCCATGCAAGTGGGAGATGAAAATGTGGTTCAGACGCGAAAACTTGAGGCGGGACTTGCGGAACTGCAACTGCGCCCCTTCGCCACAATCTATCATAAACAGCTTGTCGCGCACATTCAGCACCTGCGAGGTGGGGAAATGGCGTGTGGTAGGCAGCGCAGAGCCGCATCCCAGAATATGTAGTTCGAACTTCTCCATGACAGATACAAAAGTAATATCTTTCCGTCAAATAACCAAACATTATTCGTGTCTGATCATCTGACAGAAAGATAATGCAAAACGAAAGAAGGGATGTCAGCCCCGACATGAACCGGTTATTCCGAAATGCAGAAAGGGATACCTGATTATCTCTTCTCTACCGGAATCTGGATGATGGAGAGCCAACGTTCGGGGTCATCCTGATTCCAACAACCGTCAATATAAGCGGTACGCGGATGGCCTGCTACCCGATAACCGTTTTCGTCGATATATCGGAAAGCTTCGACAAACGACTGATAGAAGCGGTCATACGGTCCATAATGCTTCATGCACAATGCCATGGGCACCTCCTCCATCCGCTTGAACTGAATGAGGTCAGAGTCATGCCCCATCTCCTCTACCTGTTCGCAATACTCGATGTCTATATCCGTAGGCTTATATTCCTTGTTATGCTCCACCGTAAAACAATAGCCGGGCAACGGACATTTGCACCCGAGGCGGTGCATCTCTGGACCAATGACGTTTACACAAAGCGGACCAAGGTCGGCATACTGCTTGATGACTGTCCGATGTGAGGCCACAATGATGGTCGGAAGTGGTTGGATTTCAAATTTTTCCATTGTCTTAATCTGTTTGCGAGAGTCCACCCACTGTTGCAAGCGTGTACGCTGCAGAAGCAGCCTTTCCAGTTCACACTCGCAGGCTCCGATTTTCTCGTTCAGCTGAGCGATACTCGGTATGTGCGAACACGATTCGTACAACTCCCTGATCTCCTCCAGCGAGAACCCCACCTCCTTCAGATTACGGATGGCATTGAGACGTTGCATCTGGTCTACCCGATAGTAGCGATATCCCGTCCATTCATCCACCTCGTCCGGCAACAAGATTCCCAACTGTTCGTAGTGGCGCAGTGTCTTTACCGTCACTTGCATCAGCTGAGAGAACTCTCCGATTTTCAATTTCAGTTTACTTCTCATAATCGCGCGATTGTTGTTTCCGGCACGAAGATAGAGCCTGCCCTTAGGGACGAGTCAAGAACGGACGGGCTTTTAACACGAATTTAACTATTGTATGGTGCAGAGACAAAAAAAGTGGATTCCCCCTAAAGAGAGAGAACCCACCTATAATATATATGGATAAGCTATGTAATTTCGATTACTTCTTAGCTTTCTCCATCTGCTCCTTCAGAGCAGCCAGTGCATCGATGTCACCCAGCGTAGTAGAAGCGGCCTGGTTCTGGATTACCGGAGTCTCTTCCTTCTTGCTGTTGGCCTTCTTTGCAGCCTTCTTCTCTGCACGTTCCTCAGCCTTGGCTGCATCCTCGAAGATGCGGCTGTGAGAGAGGATGATGCGCTTGGCATCCTTGTTGAATTCGATTACCTTGAAATCCAGCTTCTCATCGAGCTGTGCCTGAGAGCCGTCCTGCTTAACGAGGTGCTTGGGAGTAGCGAATCCTTCCACGCCGTAAGGCAGAGCAACAACGGCACCCTTGTCAAGCATTTCGATGATGGTACCCTCATGGATGCTGCCTACCGTAAATACGGTTTCGAATACATCCCAAGGATTCTCTTCGAGCTGCTTGTGACCGAGGCTCAGGCGACGGTTCTCCTTGTCGATTTCCAGAACCTGTACGTCGATGTCGGCACCAATCTGCGTGAATTCAGAAGGATGTTTCACCTTCTTTGTCCAAGAGAGGTCAGAGATGTGGATCAGGCCGTCTACGCCCTCTTCGATTTCTACGAATACACCGAAATTAGTGAAGTTACGTACCTTGGCAGTATGCTTGCTGCCTACAGGATACTTCGTTTCGATGGTTTCCCATGGATCCGGCTTAAGCTGCTTGATGCCGAGAGACATCTTGCGCTCCTCGCGGTCGAGTGTCAGAACGACTGCCTCTACCTCATCGCCAACCTTCATGAAGTCCTGAGCAGAACGCAGGTGCTGGCTCCAAGACATCTCTGATACGTGAATCAGACCTTCTACGCCCGGAGCGATTTCGATGAATGCACCGTAATCGGCCATCACAACGACTTTGCCCTTCACGTGGTCGCCCACCTTGAGGTTCGGATCGAGTGCATCCCAAGGATGCGGAGTGAGTTGCTTCAAACCCAGAGCGATACGCTTCTTCTCGTCATCGAAGTCGAGGATAACCACGTTGAGTTTCTGATCGAGTTCAACCACTTCCTTCGGATCGCTTACGCGGCCCCAAGAGAGGTCGGTGATGTGGATCAGACCGTCTACGCCGCCCAAGTCGATGAATACACCATACGAAGTGATATTCTTGACAGTTCCTTCGAGAACTTGTCCTTTCTCCAATTTGCTGATAATTTCCTTCTTCTGCTGTTCCAGCTCGGCTTCGATAAGAGCCTTGTGTGAAACAACGACATTCTTGAACTCCTGGTTGATCTTCACAACCTTGAATTCCATTGTCTTGCCTACGAACACATCGTAGTCGCGGATAGGCTTCACATCAATCTGTGATCCCGGCAGGAAGGCCTCGATGCCGAATACGTCGACAATCATACCACCCTTTGTGCGGCACTTGATGTAACCCTTGATGATTTCTTCGTTCTCCAAAGCAGCGTTCACACGATCCCAAGAGCGAGTAGCGCGTGCCTTGCGGTGAGACAGAACGAGTTGTCCCTTCTTGTCCTCCTGATTCTCGATATATACCTCAACGGTATCACCGACCTTCAGGTCAGGATTGTAACGGAATTCACTCATCGGAATGATACCGTCCGATTTGAAACCGATGTTCACAACTACTTCACGCTTGTTCATTGCGATAACGGTTCCGTCAACCACCTCGCGGTCGTTAACCTTGTTCAGCGTATTGTCATACGCCTTCTCCAAGTCCTCATGACTTGCAGTTGTTACGGCTTCGCCGTTCTCATAGGCATCCCAGTTGAAGTCCTCAATAGGAGCCACATTCTTTAAATTTTCCATTAATAAATAAATTGTTTAACTCGTTTTAATTAAGTGAGACATTATGTTGTCTATACTAAATCGGCCGCAAAGATAGAAGTAATTTCTTGAACCACAAAACAAAATAGAAGATTTGAGAAAGAAAAAAAGAAATCGCGCTGCATCTAATCAACCACTGAAATCACGAAAAGCAGGATGTGCCTTTCTAATTTGACACATCCTGCTTTTCTGCCATTGATTCCGAAAGGAACGGATTATTCGACGGTCACGAATACAAATTGTCCGGTGATGTCATTGAAATAGACATTGTATGTTCCTGCGGGAACCTTGATATTGCTGCCGTTTTGAGTAGCTTGGCCACTCTTGTCCGTTGTCACATCCACATCGGCACCCCAGTTGACTGACCAATTGGCATTGGCACGGAACTTGAGTTCTGTATCGGCATCCAGCACGAATTCACCCGAATACCAGTTGTGCGGAGCCTTCTTAACCTGCGTCATCACAAAGCCTTTGGTATCATTGCCGGGCCAGCCGTTGAAACCACCCAGGAGCTCGATGAACTCGTACTCTGCAGGTTCTTGGTTATCCAATTTCGTCCATGTGTAGGTCATGGTGCTGAAATCTGCGGTAAAGGTGTAGAAGGCATCCTTCTCCGGGCAAACAATCGCACCCGAATTGGTGTTGACGATAGTTCCGGTCTCGTCGGTTGCGCCATCCACAGTTGCACCGAAGCAGGCAGACCAAGTGCCAAAGTCGCTGTTCAGCCACAGTTTCAGATTGGCAGCGCCGACAAATTTGGTGGTATAGCTCTGAATCATGGCTGTTGTAGGATAGAGCATACAGGTCTTGCCCGTTGCGGGATTGTCGTTCCATCCTTGCATTTCACCAACGATGAAGTATTCAGGAGCCACCTCTTTGATGCTGTAAGTATAGTCCATCATATTCAGGGTCATGATGTACATGCCGGCCTTCTCAATCTTGCCGGCTTGCGGATTGTCGGTTATCAGTTTGCCCGACAGACTGCTGTCGCCATCCACTTCCACACCAACGACACCGGTTTCGCCGCCGACCCATACGTCGCCACCATCCACATTGCTTTGAGGAATGATTTTCCAACACTGATTATCCCCCGTAGTGCTGAACATCAGGGTGAAGACAGGGTCATCATATACATCTGCGTCGCTATGGCTGAAGGGGGACATAGCGTCTGCGCTCCATCCGTTCATGTCACCAATCAGGTAATATCCGTTAGAGATAAAGGGAGCCTTGGGCGTTGCCTTGATGATGATGGGGTCACAAGTCAGCAGCGAAGCCTGCCCTTCCTTCATCAGATTGGCATATACTTTAGCTTTCATGGTACGCTCGGTGGGACGTTTGCCATAAGCCTCCACGATGAGTGCCTGCAATTCGGCAGTCGAAACCTGACCGCCTTCGTCAGCTTTCAGTTGGGTTGTTTTGGCATCGGCCACTCCTTCGGGTGTGATGTCCAAACGGAAATTTTCGATGGTAGTGCCTTCGGGCATACCGGAGGGCTGGGTGTATGAAAACACGGCAACCTTTTCACCGGCCTTTGCCAGATCACTGGAGGCCACGGCAGATACCGAGAAGCCCGGAATGGTAACAGCTTCCTCCTGAGGCCATGCCTGAGGTTCTGCCACATCTTCGTTGAAGTCTTCGTTGCAAGCCGACAGCAAAGCTGCAGCTCCTATAAACGAGAACAATATGTATTGTTTCATATATTTCATTATTTAATGTTTATGATTCAGGAACAGCAAGCACGGGGACTTGCTGTTCCCATTCAATTATTACTCAATCTTACCGGTATCGTTCGTAAAGTTCAGATACATCTTCTGTCCGGCCTTGGTGACGATGCGGTCAAGGTCACCGCCTGCGCCACGGTAAGTCAGTTTCTTGTCGAATACCATGAACTCAGACTTCCACCAGTCGTAACCGTCAATCTTGACGTATGCACGAGGACCTTCGGGAGCATCCTGAGCAAATGCGGGCGATACGAAGTAATCGTCTGCCGTGGCAGGCACCTCAAACTTCCAGTCAGCCATCAGTTCATCCCATTTGCCATCTGTGGTACAACCACCAATCAGCCATACATTAGGCTCATTCAGTTCTACTGTATAGTCGATGTTGCGGCCATTGACAGCCGAACGGATTACAATCAGATACCAGCCGCCCTTTGTCACACCGATGTTGCCACCGTCGTCAAAGGCGTCAGCCTTGTTGTTATCTACGACCTTGGCTCCGGCAAATCCCTTTTCGCCACCGTCCCATGCAGTGGCGGTATTGAACTTGAAGCCCTTTCCAGCAGGCAGATAGACCATACGCCAGAAGACGCCTGTGGTACCGTCGTAAACAGGAATCATTTCAGGAGCGTTACTCCAAGCCCAGTCGCAGAACTGACCGATAAGATAGAGTTTCGCAGGCAGCTTCACAGGAGGCAGAGCGAACTCAGAGCGTACGGTAGGCAGCTTCACCACGTTGGATGTAATGGAAGCGATGGTGCCACCAGCCGAAGTCAGTTCGGCAATGACACGTACATAGAATTCGCTGGTGATGGGGAAATCGGCCTCAGTCTTACCTGCGGCCAACTGCAGATTAGTGAAAGCGACGGCCATTTCCGACGCATCCACGCCCATCTTGGCTGTGGAATATTTCGTATCCAGCACGGTGCTGTTGCCAAAGTCTTGCGAGAGCGATACCTCTACACTGTATACGGTCGGGGCAGTGTAGCCGAAATCGGGCTGTGAGCAGGTCAGCTCTACGACCTTGGAACTGCTCAAGTCATAGATGGAGTTGACGTATGCGGGAGTGTTGAGCACAAACGTTGTCGGCTCCTGCAACGTAGGATTGGAATCCCTGTCTGATTCGCAGGCAGTCAGTCCCATCAGGCCTGCAATCAACAAACTGTAAATAGATAATTTTTTCATATCTTGTTTTGCTATAATCTTGTTAAACAATCACAGACTATCAATATCCCGGATTCTGAACCAGATTCTTGTTGGCATTCATATCCGTATCGGGAATGGCGAATACATTCAGGTTGGCACTGAAGTTCGTTCCATCCATCGTACCGCCCTTCCACTGCCATTTGTAGTCGGAAGAGCCACCGAACTTACCGAAACGAATCAAATCTGTACGACGACGTCCCTCAAAGTAGAACTCACGTCCCCATTCGTCCAGAATCTCATTCAGCGTATAGGATGATTTGGTGTCCTTGTTGTTGGCACGGCTGCGGATGGCGTTGATGGCCGAAGCACCCTCTGCAGTAGTTGTACCATTGTTCTGACGGGCTGTAGCTTCTGCATATGACAAGTAGGCCTCTGCCGCACGCATCAGGAAGAAGTCGGCGTCGGGGAACTGAGGATCCTTGGGTGTGCCGCCATTGGAATAGTAGTTATTGAACTTGGAGCAAGAGAATCCATTCTCAAACACCGTCACATCGGCAATATCCAGCTCGCGGTCCTTACCCCAGAAGAGGGCGCGGTCGTCACCGGCAGCTGCGATCATCTCCCAAGTATCGCCATTCGGAATACCACCATTGGGGAAGAACTTCTTAATCAGGTCGGGACGACAACGGTTACCTGCCCACATTTCTGTGGTGTTGTTCGTACCCGAACCGTTCAGATTCATATCCTTTTGGAAAGTAGAAGCCATCAGGAAGAGAGTAGTACCCCAGCTGGTAGTCAGCTTGCCATCCTGCAGCAACGGCAGGATAGCCTCTTTCTGTGCACCGTTCTCACCATTGTTACCCATGAAGAGCATCTGGTAGGCAGTCCATTTGCCCTCGCCGGTGGTGTGCAGTTTGTAGCCGCTATCCATCACCTTCTTGGCATACTCGGCAGCCTTGGCCCACTGGGCTGTACCCGTATAGACCTCGGCATTCAAGTAGAGACGGCAGAGCAGCATCCAGGCGGCAGCTTTGTCGGCACGGCCGTAGGTATTGGCCAGCGGAGCAGTCATATCCGCTTCACACTCCAACAGTTCCTTCTCAATGAAATCATACACCTCTTTGCGGCTGGCCTGAGGGGCAGCCTCCGAGGAGAGGGCAGTCAGGAAGGGGATATTACCCCAACCGTCCATCAGATAATAGTAGTAGAGGGCACGCAAGAAACGGATTTCCGCCGTCATCGTAGCGTCATAATCAGCCGCCTCCGTCAGGTAGAAGTTGCAGAACGTCACACCGATATACAGGCGGTTGTAATAGCCGCGCAACATCGGGTGGCTGGCACCCCACTGGTTGTAGTTGAATGCGGGGATACCTTCGTCACCCCAGCAACACATGGCCTCATCTGTTGTCAACTCGTTGGCATTCCAAAGCTGACGGACAAAACCTGTAGTACCACCGTCCAGACCGTCAACGTCGCAGTCACCGTTGGCTCCGCCATTGCCGGCCACAGCCATGTTGGCGTAACATTTTGCGAACAGGCCGTCGTAGTCCGGAGTCATGTTTGTACTGGGGTCGATAGGCGTGACATCCAAATCATTGACACACGAACCCAATCCCATCGACAGCAGCAATGCAGTCGCAGGAACAATATGTTTCAGAAAACTAAATTTCATATCTATATATATAGGTTAATGGGTTATTAGAAATTAAGTGATAATCCCAACTGTGCCGTGAACGGACGGGGATAGATATTGTTGTCTATACCACCAAACACTTCGGGGTCGATGCCCTTGTAGTCGGTGATGGTGAAGACGTTGGTAACAGCACCATAGATACGGCCGCCGATGTTGTGGCCGAACAATTTGTCGAAGCTGTAACCCAAAGTGATGTTGTCGCACTTCAAGAACGTAGCGTTCTGTACGTAGTAGTCGGACAACACGGCATCATTGGTTTGCCAGCCTTTCTGAACAGACATGACAGGTACGTTGCTGACGAAGTTCAAGCGAGAGATATACCCCTTGTTGACGTTGGCCGAACCTGCTTCCAGGTCATTATATACATAGTTGTCGAAGCAGGCACGCAGTGAGAAGCCGAGGTCCCAGTTCTTCCACATAATCTTCGAGGAGAGGCCTGCGGTCCAAGGAGCTGCGGGACTCTTGTAGAAATACTTGTCGCTGTCGTTGATGATACCATCGGCATTGCGATCGACGTATGCACCTTCGATGGGCTTGCCATCTTTGTCATAAACCTGCTGGTACACATAGAACGAGCTGGCAGGATGGCCTACAGCATGAGCCTGGCAGTTACCGCCTGTACCGGCAGAAATACCACCCGTTGCTACGAAGTAATCCTCACCACCAATCAGTTCGGTGATTTCATTCTTGTTGTAAGTAGCATTGGCTGTGATTTCCCATGAGAGGTCGTTAGTCTGGATGGGGCGGTAGGTCAAGCTGACCTCCACACCGGTATTCTTCAGCGAACCGATGTTGCTGTTCACCTTCGTACGGAAGTTGGAGCCGACAGGTACATCGACGTTATTCAGCAGGTCAGTTGTCTTACGATAGTAGTAGTCCACGCTACCGCTCAGTTTGCCATTCCACAAACCGAAGTCGATACCGGCATTGTAAGTAGTCGTAGTCTCCCAAGTCAAGTCACTGTTGTAGGCATCAGGACGATAGAGCGTACCATCGCCGATGATAGGATAAGCACTGCCGGGAATGCCGACAACATCACTGACATTGTAAGAAGCGAAGTAGTTGTAGTCGCCGATACCATCCTGCTGACCGGTCTGACCATAACCCAGACGGAGCTTCAAGTCGCTGATCACCTCATTGTCCTTCAAGAATGCCTCTTCATTGATTCTCCAACCGAAAGCGAATGAGGGGAAGAGAGCCCAGTGATCCTTGAAACGTGACGAACCGTCGTAACGTACGGTAGCCGTCAGCATATAGCGGTCGAGCAGTGTGTAGTTGGCACGTCCGAAGAAGGATACCAGATAGTTTTCGCTCTTCCATACTTTCTGGTTGCGGTTGTAGGGTGTACCACGCTTGGATGTGTCGTTGTTGGTGTCACGATAGAGTCCATAACCGTCGCGTTCGCCCTTGTGGTAGAAGTGCTGCCACTCATAGCCACCCATGATGTCGAAGTGATGTGCACTGTTGAAGTCCTTGTAATACTGCGCGTAGGCATTGAACATCTTGTTGTACTTGGTAATCTTTTCCCAGCCGTCCCAGCCGTAGTAGTTATTCTCTGTCGAATAGGGAGAAACGACGGTAGTCTGTTTACCGGTAGAGAAGTCACCGCCGACATTCATGTGCAGACGAAGGTCTTCCAAGCCATGTACCTTGTAGTCGAACTCCGCATTACCGATAAAGGACTTCGAGTTTGCCGTATCGTCTCGCTGTTCGAGGGTAGCCACGGGATTCTTGGTTGCGTTGCGGTTGGAAGTAGTTGTCCATGTGGGGTCGTCGAGGGCAGTACCATCAGCAGTCCACTGGCTGTAGCCACCGAACCAATTTTTCATGACAGCGTCGTTGGAACGTACATTCCATGTAGGAATCATGTAGACCGCAGCACCAATGGCACCACCGTCTGCATAACGGTTGTTGGCAATCATACCCTTGGCATTCAGGTTTACTGTCAGATGATCGTCAAAGAACTTGGGCGATACATTGACCGATGCCGTGTAACGCTCAAAGTTAGATGTCTTCAAGATACCGTCCTGATTGGTGTAACCCAGCGAAACGCGGTAAGGCATATTCTTCAAACCTCCCGAAACGGTCACATTGTGGTCGTGGCTGATGGCTTCGCGATAAATTTCATCCTGCCAATCCGTATTGTTGTAGATGTACTTTCCGTTTGCATCCTGACGGGCGTATGCCAACGAGCCATCCGACTGGAGGCCGGCAGCCAGATTCCATTCTGTACTTCCCACACCGTAATACTCTTCCATCAATTCGCCGAATTGCTGACCGCTCAATACATCAATAGTCTTCTTCTTCATGCTGACCGATACATTGCCATTGTATGCCACCTTAGCCTTCTGACCGGCACGTCCTTTTTTGGTTGTGATGATGATGACACCGTTCGAACCACGGCTACCATAGATGGCCGTAGCCGAAGCATCCTTCAATACGGTAAAACTTTCGATATCAGCAGGGTTCACTATTGACAGGAGGTTTGACATACCTTTCACGCCATCGTTGTCCATAGCCAGACCATCGATGACAATCAACGGCTTGTTGCTAGCATTCAGTGACGAGCCGCCACGGATGCGGATTTCAGCTCCACCACCCGGTGTACCACCGTTGCTAGTTACGTTCACACCTGCAATCTTACCTTGCATCATGTCTTGTGCATTGGTGACAAGACCTTTGTTCATCTCATCAGGTTTCACGGCTGTTACCGAACCGGTCAAGTCATTCTTCTTGGCCACACCGTAACCGATGACCACCACTTCGTTCAGCAGCTCGCCATCATCCTTCAGCTCCACCACCACTGTCGGTGCAGCCTCGACCTCGGCTGTTTTGTAGCCGATAAAAGACACCTGGAGGATAGCTCCCTCAGGAACACTCAAGGTAAAATTACCGTCAAGGTCGGTAATGGTACCGTTCGACGGATTTCCCTTTTCTACTACATTCGCGCCTATCACCTCACCCATGGAGTCTTTGACATGCCCCTTCACGGTGATGTTTTGTGCGTAAGCGCCTACAGACAAGAATAACCCTAATGTTAGGGTCAGAACCATTTGAATGATTCTCAGATTAACTTGCTTCATGCATTTACAAATTAAAGTTAACAATATTAATTATTAAACATATTTATCTCTATTTGGTTTGCAACTTCCCTCACGCTAAGGGACACTAAACCGCAGCAAAAGTATAAGATTCATCGAGAAAGCGGAAGTAGGGAGGGCAGAAATCTGCAAACCGAACAGTGCAAACGATTGCGCAACATATTTTGCATTCGTTCCGCTCTTGGCGCTTGCCCGACGGCTCTGCAGCTCACCCGTTCATACACTTGTTCCCTACCTGCTCCCTACAAGACTCGACTATTCTTCGTGTTATTGTAAGGCAAACAGAAGGAAATTCACCGAGTCTGGTACGGAGGAGAAAAACAGATTGTTTATGCGGTGTTTGATTCAGTCATATCCTTAGGTTGCTTCAGTCGTATACTGAAATAATCTAACCATAGGACTGAAATAAACCAACCATACGACTGAAAGTATCTTCCTATAGGAGTGAAGGGATATCTTTCCATAGGAGCCTTCATCCAACGAAGGGGAGAAGGGGCTTCCGAAGTAATTAACCCGTTGGCGGAATTAAATTGGAAATAATATGAACCAAAAGAAGTTGCACATAT
>SAMEA3663297__coassemble_238_pt1 | contig 35327 bp, 26 predicted proteins | sample SAMEA3663297__metabat2_low_PE_003 | metagenome-assembled genome bin SAMEA3663297 (sample SAMEA3663297) | pig gut metagenome | biome: pig gut; feature: pig-associated habitat; material: faeces | place: China | collected 2013
CGATTCTCTTTACACATCACCTTTACTATTTCCATACCCGTTGGCGGAATTAAGTTAGTGCGTACTTAATTCCGCCAATGGGTTTATACATTATATATTGCCATTCTTGCAAATCTCTCCTTATGACTTCCCAACACGCTATCCTTGTGGCAGTACCTCGGTGAGAGTACGCTGGTACTCCGTACTAAATACTGCAGTACTCCGTACAGCGTACTGGTGTAATCTTAGTAAGAGTACTGAATTTGTCAGAAGAGCAACTTAATTTTCGGATTTCCACTCAGCGATGGTGCGGGTTTCGGAAGAGAAGTTCATACCGATGCGGATGACCTGGCGGGGGCCGGTAGCGTAGGGCTTGGCATAGCCTTTGGCCTCAATCTGCTGAAGGGCCTCATCGGCACTGCCGTCCATCTTGAACTCCAGGATATAGACATAATTCTTCATCTCCAGCGTGCAGTCCACACGGCCATAGCTCTGACGGTCTTCCACCTTGATGGCTTGGCAATAGACTCCTATCAGACGCAGCAACAGGTAGAAGGTGTATTGGAAATGCTTCTCAGTCAGTCGGATGTCCTTCAATGCGTCGTGACTGTCATAGGGGATGCTGGAGAGGAAGGCGGCGAGCGACTCGCAGAAAGGTTCTACCTCACCACGGTTCAGCTGACGGAACGAATCACGTACCCAGCTCTCGGGTGTATCTTCACTGCTTTTCAAGTAATTGGAAGCTATCAAACTGAGAAAACCCTTACGCACCTCGTTGTTGGGGAAGTCCAGCAGGAAAGAATAGGTGGTCTCGTCATAATCCTTAATGGTCAAGTAACCGCTCTGATAAATCATGGGCAGCGGACGCTCCACATCGGCCTTGTAGTCGATGAACTCCGAGGCATCGTAGTACTTGCCTGTCAGTTCGTTGATTTGCTCGTTGTTGTGCCCTAACAGGCGGATGAGATAGGTAGGGGTGCCTGAGGCAAACCAGTAGTCACGCAACATCTGCTTGGCGAAAGCATTCAGCAGACTGAAGGGATTGAAGACACTCAGCATGGCCGGGCTAAAACGGTAACCATCGTATTGCAGCTTCAACATCTTCTTCATCTCTACCTCATCTACCTTAAACTTACCCGCCATCTGCTTGATGGGTTCGGCAAATACCTTCTCCAGTTCCTCTTGGGTGACTCCGCACAGGGCCTCGTAACGCTCATCTATGCTGATATCTTGATGTTGGTTGAAGTCGCTGAGTTCTCTTTGTTGCGAGGACTTCGTCACGCCCGTCAGCATCACGAAACGCAGGTCGGCATCGGCTGCCTTGAAGGTGCTGTAGAAGCCCTTCAGAATGTTGCGATGGTCGTCCTCCAAACGGAGGCGGTTGCCCGACTCATCGACAAACGACACCTCGGTGTCCAGCACATCAAGTATCGGCTTGTCGTATTCGTCAATCAGCACCACGACCCGCTGGCCCGTCTGCTCGTGCGCACGACGAATCACACCTTTGAAACGGGCACCTAACGTGGTCTCCCGCTCATTAGAACCGAATATCTGTTCCCATTCGCCAACGTAGTCTGTCAAAGTCTTGGCCAACTCACCCTGCTTCGTAAAGTTTCCTCCATTGAAATCCATGTGGAATACAGGATAAACTATCCATTCCTTTTCCTGCGCATCAATAGCCAATCCTTCGAACAGTTCCTTGTGTCCTAAGAAGTAGTGCTTCAGGGTGGAGATAAGCAGGCTCTTCCCGAACCGACGCGGGCGGCTCAGAAAGTAGATTTTACCATTCGTCACCAAGTCGTACACCAAAGCTGTCTTATCTACATAAACATAGCCTTCCTGACGAATCCGGTCAAAACTCTGTATTCCAATGGGGTATTTCATAATGCACCTACTTAACTATTCTGCGTACAAAGTTAGAGATTTCAAGTGAAAATACAATACCCTCAGCGTCAACTTCTGATAGGATATCTCGTCTATTCTGTTCTTGGAACGCTGCTTTTGTCTCTTCCATTCTGCAACAGAGGCGGTATATCTGTAGTGGATAACCTCTTTTCTGCCATATCAGCCTTGTCAACCACAGGACTTTCCACCGTTGATGTATCCTCCGGCTATACAGAAGCGATCTGGTTGTCTAATCTGTCTACCTCTTAGCAGCCACATAGAGTCCGCTGACTATACAGAGCACACCGACAAAGGCCATGAAGGTGAGCCGCTCGTCGAGCCACACCACCGAACCAAGCAACGTGAAGAGCGGATTGAGATAAAGAAAATTGGAGGCACGGACAGCACCCATCCGCTTCAGCACCACATTCCACACAGCATAGCAGATGAGCGATGCCAGCACTCCTAAAAACAGCAAATTAGACCATACGACCGGATGGAGCAATTCATGCAGAGGAAAACTCCACGGACGAAATAGGAAAGCCGGCAATATGGTGACCAATCCGTAGAAGAAGATTTTGCGGGTAATGAAGTTGGTATCGTAACGCTGGAACAGACGCTTCATCAGCAAACTGTAAAAAGCCCACAACAGAGCAGCCGACAACGACAGACAATCACCTACAGGCGAGAGTTTCAGCACAAAATTGCCGTTGTAAACCACAAATGCCACTCCCAGCAAAGCCAGCAGCGAACCCATCCACAACGCACGGCTGGCATGAGTCTCTTTATCCACCCACAAAAACAACAGCGTGGTAAGCAAAGGAGTGGTGCAGACGATAAACGAAACATTGGTGGCATAGGTATATTCCAACGCCGTGTTCTCCGTCAGGAAGTAGAGCGAACCACCCGTCACTCCGCCCAGCAACAGCAGAAATTCATCCTTCCAACTATCAGCCATCAGCTTGTGGGGAGCTATCAGCCAAATGCCAACATACGCCATCAGAAAGCGCAACACGAATATCTCCTGAGGCGTGAGCCCGTGCATAATCAACGTTTTGGTAGAGATGAATGTCAGTCCCCAAATGCCTACAGTCACTATGGCAATGAAATACCACAGTTTGTTATTCTCTATATTCATATATTCTATTCACTTTTTGGCGACAAAGGTAATGCAAATCTGAAAATAAACACGTAACTTTGCGCCGCTTATCAACCGGCTAATAACCGGTTTTAACAAGATAATAAACATAGTTTTCAACAAAATACTAATAACAACCGGTATGGAATACAATTTCAGGGAGATTGAAAAGAAATGGCAGAAACGGTGGGCTGACAACAAAACCTACCAAGTGACGGAAGACGAAACGAAGCAGAAATACTATGTGCTAAACATGTTCCCCTACCCCAGCGGTGCGGGACTTCATGTAGGACATCCGTTAGGATACATCGCTTCGGACATCTATGCCCGCTACAAACGACTGCAAGGTTTCAATGTACTGAATCCTATGGGATACGATGCCTATGGACTGCCGGCTGAACAATATGCCATACAGACCGGACAACATCCGGCCATCACGACGGTCAACAACATCAACCGATACAGAGAGCAGTTGGACAAGATAGGATTCTCATTTGACTGGAACCGCGAAATACGCACCTGCGACCCGGAATACTATCACTGGACACAATGGGCCTTCCAACAAATGTTCAACAGCTTCTATTGCAACACTTGCGCACAAGCCAAACCCATCAGCAAACTGGTGGAACACTTCGCAAAGCAAGGTACGGAAGGACTGGACGTGGCTTGCAGCGAAGAACTGAACTTCAGTGCCGAAGAGTGGAATGCCAAGAGCGAAAAGGAACAGCAAGAGATTTTGATGAACTACCGTATCGCCTACCTGGGTGAGACAATGGTCAACTGGTGTCCGCAACTGGGCACGGTACTGGCCAACGACGAAGTAGTTGACGGTGTGTCGGAACGCGGCGGATTCCCTGTTGTACAGAAGAAGATGCGCCAATGGTGCCTGCGTGTATCGGCATACGCCCAACGTCTGCTGGATGGACTGGAGACAATTGACTGGACCGATTCGCTGAAAGAGACGCAACGTAACTGGATAGGACGTTCAGAAGGTACGGAAGTACGGTTCAAGGTAAAAGATAGTGACCTGGAATTTACCATCTTCACCACACGTGCCGATACCATGTTCGGAGTCACTTTCATGGTGCTGGCACCCGAAAGCGAACTGGTAGCCCAAGTGACTACCGATGCACAGAAAGCCGATGTAGATGCTTACCTGGAACGTACAAAGAAACGTACCGAGCGCGAACGCATCAGCGACCGTAGCGTGACGGGTGTATTCACCGGCAGCTATGCCATCAACCCCTTTACAGGTGATGCAGTACCCATCTGGGTGAGCGACTATGTATTGGCCGGATATGGTACAGGCGCTATCATGGCTGTACCTGCCCACGACAGTCGCGACTATGCTTTTGCCCGTCACTTTAACCTGCCCATCGTTCCGCTGGTAGAGGGATGCGACGTAAGCGAAGAGAGCTTCGATGCCAAAGAGGGTATCGTATGCAACTCACCACGCGAAGGTGTCACTCCCTACTGCGACCTGTCACTGAACGGACTGACTATCAAGGAGGCTATCGCTGCCACCAAGAAGTATGTAAAAGAGCATCAGATGGGACGTGTCAAGGTGAACTATCGTCTGCGTGACGCCATCTTCAGCCGCCAACGTTACTGGGGCGAACCGTTCCCTGTATACTACAAGGAGGGTATGCCTTACATGATTCCAGAAAGCTGCCTGCCGTTGGAACTGCCCGAAGTGGCCAAGTTCCTGCCCACAGAGAGTGGCGAACCACCTTTGGGACATGCCACACGCTGGGCTTGGGACACAGTGAACAACTGCGTGACAGACAATGACATGATAGACAACCAGACCATCTTCCCCTTGGAACTGAATACCATGCCAGGCTTCGCAGGCTCCAGCGCCTACTACTTGCGGTACATGGATCCGCGCAACCACCAAGCTCTGGTAAACAAGAAGGTAGATGAATACTGGCGTAGCGTAGACCTCTATGTAGGAGGTACTGAACATGCTACAGGACACTTGATATACTCTCGATTCTGGAACAAGTTCCTGCACGACTTGGGTATATCAGCTGTGGAAGAACCTTTCCAGAAACTGGTGAATCAGGGTATGATTCAAGGACGAAGCAACTTTGTATATCGCATCAAAGATACCAATACATTTGTATCGTTAGGTCTGAAAGAGCAGTATGACACTACCCCACTCCACGTGGATGTAAACATCGTATCGAACGACATACTGGATGTAGAGGCCTTCAAGGCATGGCGACCGGAATACAATACGGCTGAATTCATTCTGGAAGATGGCAAATACGTCTGCGGATGGGCGGTTGAAAAGATGTCGAAATCGATGTTCAACGTAGTGAATCCGGACATGATTGTAGAAAAATATGGCGCTGACACGTTGCGTATGTACGAAATGTTCTTGGGTCCTGTAGAGCAATCAAAGCCATGGGACACAAACGGTATAGACGGTGTACACCGCTTCCTGAAGAAATTCTGGAGTCTCTTCTACGACCGCAGCGGCAACTATTTAGTAACGGACGAAGCAGCTACCAACGACGAGTGGAAAGCACTGCACAAACTGATAAAGAAGGTGACCGGCGACATTGAAACCTTCTCATACAACACCAGCATCAGTGCCTTCATGATCTGCGTCAACGAGTTGTCGGCTCTGAAATGCAACAAGAAGGAGGTATTGAGCCAACTGATTGTGACGCTGACTCCGTTTGCACCGCACGTGTGCGAAGAGCTGTGGGAGACATTGGGACAGAGCGGCAGCGTATGCGATGCCCAATGGCCGGCCTGGAACGAAGCCTATTTGGTAGAAAATACGGTGAACTACACGGTATCGTTCAACGGAAAGGCACGCTTCAACAAAGAATTCCCCACAGATGCCGATGCAGCTGCCATCCAAAGCGGTGTATTGGCCGACGAACGTTCGGAAAAGTGGATGGAAGGAAAGAGTATCGTGAAAGTTATCGTGGTGCCCAAGAAGATTGTTAACATCGTAATCAAATAAGAATTTTCCAATTTAATAAACTAAACCATAATGCAATTGAAGAAAAATCGAATGGAGCTGATGCGGGAGTTGAAAGACTATACCCTCATCACTTTCGGACTAATCAGTTATTCACTGGCGTGGTCAGCATTCTTGATTCCTTACCAGATTACTACCGGCGGAACCACCGGTATAGGTGCCATCATCTATTACGCAACCGGGTTCCCCATACAGTATTCGTACTTTATCATCAACGCCGTGCTGATGACGTTCGCCATCAAGATACTGGGACCGAAGTTCAGTATCAAGACCACGTATGCCATCTTCATGCTGACAGCTCTGTTGGAATTCTTCCAATGGTTAGTGAAGAATCCTGACGGTACCTTCCCACAATTGCTGGGACCCGGACAGGACTTCATGGCCTGTCTGATAGGTGCATCGATGTGTGGCATCGGTCTGGGTGTCGTATTCAATTGCAACGGTAGTACTGGTGGAACGGATATCATTGCGGCCATCATCAACAAGTATCACGACGTGACGTTGGGACGCATGGTCATGGCCTGCGATGCCATGATCATCAGTTCGTGTTACTTCGTTTTTCATGACTGGAGACGGGTGATATTCGGTTTCGTAACCCTTTTCATCATCGGCATCGTGCTGGACTATATCGTCAACAGTGCCCGCCAGTCGGTCCAGTTCTTCATTTTCTCAAAGGAATATGACAAGATTGCCGACCGCATCATCAAAGAGACGCACCGAGGCGTGACGGTACTCGACGGTACCGGCTGGTACAGCAAAAACGGAGTCAAGGTATTGGTTGTGCTGGCCTACAAACGCCAGTCGGTCGATATCTTCCGACTGGTGAAGGACATTGACCCCAATGCCTTCATCTCGCAGAGTTCGGTCATTGGCGTGTATGGCGAAGGATTCGACCGCCTGAAAGTGAAATGATTAACATACACTATATGAAGAAATTTGTATTTGCCACAAACAACAATCATAAGCTGGAAGAAGTATCGTCCATCTTAGGAAATAAAGTAGAACTTCTCAGCATGAAAGAGATAGGATGTCATGACGACATTCCGGAAACTGCCGACACCCTGGAAGGAAACGCACTGCTGAAGGCAAGATACATCTATGACAAATATCATACCGACTGCTTTGCTGACGATACGGGACTGGAAGTAGAGGCACTCAACGGTGCACCGGGCGTGTTCTCAGCCCGTTATGCAGGCGATGCACACAACTCGGAAGCCAACATGAACAAACTGTTGCGCGAACTGGAGGGAGCTGACAACAGGAAAGCCCGTTTCCGTACTGTTTTTGCCTTGATTGTAAATGGCAAGGAACATATCTTCGAAGGGATAGTGAAAGGAGAAATCACGAAAGGAAAACATGGAACATCCGGATTTGGTTACGATCCTATCTTCTTGCCGGAAGGATATACGCAGACCTTTGCCGAAATGGGCAATGAACTAAAAAACAAAATCAGTCATCGGGCCGTAGCAACCAAAAAACTCTGCAACTTCATATTGAAGTAATATAGTAATATGGGCGGAAACTGTTCCGCCCATACTTATATCTTAAAGTCCCAGCTTGGCCGAAATCTCAAGCATACGCTGGATAGGCTTCACTGCCTTCTTGGCAATTTCAGGGTCAACGGTGATTTCGGGAGTCTCGTTTTTCAAGCAGTCATACAGTTTCTGCAGCGTATTGAGGCGCATATAACTGCATTCGTTGCAGGCACAGGTGCTATCGTTGGGAGGAGCAGGAATGAACGTAGTGTCGGGACATTTCTTCTGCATCTCGTGCAGGATGCCCGATTCAGTTGCCACGATATACTCCTTCTCGGGATGGGCTACCGCATACTTCAACAAGGCAGCTGTAGAACCTACCACATCGGCCAACTTCAATACAGCTCCCTTACACTCGGGATGAGCCAATACCAATGCCTGCGGATGTTCACGCTTTATTTCCACAATCTTTTCAACAGAGAATTGCTCATGTACATGGCACGCTCCATCCCATAATAACATATTACGACCGGTGATGCTGTTGATATAATTACCCAGATTTCTATCCGGACCAAAGATTATTTTCTCATCTTTGGGGAAACTTTCCACAATCTGACGGGCATTGGTAGAGGTAACCACCACATCGGTAACGGCCTTTACAGCCGCTGTGGTATTCACATAAGAGATGACCGTATGGTCGGGGTGCTCATTGACAAACTGTGCAAACTTGTCGGCCGGACAACTGTCGGCCAGCGAACAGCCTGCTGCCATATCGGGTACCAATACCTTCTTGTCAGGACAGAGTACTTTGGCAGTCTCACCCATGAAGTGTACTCCACACATCACGATGATGTCTGCTTCTGTTTTGGCCGCCCATTGGGCCAATGCCAGGCTATCGCCTACATAGTCGGCTATATCCTGTATCTCACCCTTCTGGTAGTAGTGGCCCAGAATCAGCGCATTCTTCTCTTTCTTCAGTTGCTTGATAGCTTCAATCAGATTATCCATAATTATATTTATTGATTTCTTTTCTTAAAATAAAATTCCCTTTTATGGTGATGTTAGCTTGTTAATAGTGTGGAGAAATAAATCATTTTTTTCTTGTCTGATAAGTTATTAGTACAAGAGAGAAAATCATCCACTCGTTTTCAACTGTCAAAATGGCTTTCTATCCATTGATGTCAAGCAGTTTATTTATTTATTCCCCTACTCTATCAACATGCTGTTAATTAACCGCAAAGTTAATAACTTTCGTCGTATAAATCTTTGCAGGAAGGCTGAAAAATATGTTTAAAGTAGCTTAGAAAATTCAGGCCAACTTTTTTGCTTTGTTCATTGGTATCTCTGCATATACGTTTTCTTGAATGATGCAACTCTTTTTTCTAAAAATCTTTCCCCTTGCTATCGACCGCTTTTCAACGCTTATCAACGGGGTTTTAAACATGGAATTTGTACTTGACAGGCATTTTTTCTATATTTGCAGAAGAAAGTATGCAGTAAGTATGGAACATCGTAAGTTAAAGGTTACAGAGCTGAACAGAATCAGTGTGGAAGAGTTTAAGGAGGCACGAAAGTTGCCTTTGGTGATAGTGTTGGACAACGTCAGAAGTCTGCATAACATCGGTTCGGTGTTTCGTACATCGGATGCTTTCCGTATAGAGTGTATTTATCTGTGTGGAATCACAGCCACCCCACCCCACCCTGAGATGCACAAGACGGCTTTAGGAGCAGAATTTACTGTTGACTGGAAGTATGTTGATAACACTGTTGAAGCGGTTGATAAACTGAAGTCAGACGGGTATGTAGTTTACTCAGTGGAACAGGCAGAAGGCAGCATCATGTTGGATGAATTGACGTTGGACAAGGAGAGAAAGTATGCTGTAGTGATGGGAAACGAGGTGAAAGGAGTGCAGCAAGAGGTCATCGACCATTCAGACGGATGTATAGAGATACCTCAATATGGTACCAAACATTCGCTGAACGTATCTGTAACGGCAGGCATTGTCATTTGGGATCTGTTCAAGAAGCTGGCATAAGCATTCGCAAGTTATCAACTTTCCTGCTCACAACTATGTTCATAAGGGATGGTAAAGATAAACCGTGCTCCCTCTTTATAGGTAGGGTCTATCCAGATTTTACCACCTAATTTGTCTACGGTAATCTGGCAGATAGAGAGTCCCAATCCGGTACCTTGCGCAAATTCGTTCAGTTTGTGAAAGCGTTCGAATACGGCAGTCTGTTTTTCCAATGGAATACCGCAACCGCTGTCGGTGACTGAGAAACGCCATTGCTTTTGCTCTTCATCCGGTTCTACGTTCAACAAAATGAAACCTTGCTTTGTAAATTTGGCTGCATTGCCTATCAGGTTGACAAGCACCTGTTGCAACCGTATGTTGTCTGTTTCGGCTATAATGGTGGTTGTTTGGTGACTGAAGGTTAGTTTCACCTCTTTTTGCACGTTGGGTTGCATACCTGCTACAATGTTTTCACAGGTCGGTACAAGGTCTTGTTTCTTGAATAGGAAGTTCTGCCTTCCTGATTCCAATCTGGAGAGATCCAGGATATCATTAATTAACTTCAATAGCAGGTCAGAGTTGTAGGATATGATGTTTACATACTCTTTCAGGTCTTTGTTCTCTTTAGTCTCTTCTTCCAATATGGTAGAGAAGCCTACGATGGCATTCAGTGGTGTGCGTATTTCGTGACTCATGTTGGAGATAAATGCTGACTTCAGCCGATTGCTCTCTTCTGCCTTCTCCTTGGCTATGCGCAGTTCGTACTCCGAGTGTTGCAGATTCTTCTTATCTTCCTCCAGTTTGTTTTTCAACTGGCGTATGTGCCATGAATAGTGTACAGATGCCAGAAAACCGATGGTCAGCAGACTGATGACCAACAGAATAAGTAACAAGTACCATTGGTATGTATGGAAGAACTCTTTCCAGTGTGAGTTTTCGTTGTAGAAGAAGCTGTTTTCGGGCAACAGTTTTTTCTTCAGGTTAAACTCTTTTATCCGTTTCAAATCAAAGCTATATCCATTGGACATACAAAGGATATTGGAAGGTAGATTTTCATCTCCCATATCAATAAAATGATAGAGGTAGTTGGCAAGTTTTTTCTCTATCTCCTCCTGATATTGTGGTATGGAACCTCCAATGCACCAGTAACCCATGCCTGTGCCTGTCAGACTGAAGACAGGAAGCTGGCTATTTGCTTTTCGGAACAGATAGTCGGCATTGTTCATATAGATGACATTGTCCCTATCCAACCGCCATATACACAAGATGGAGACACTATGTTTGGGGATATCGGCCACACGTTTCAACGCATTCTTCAGATTTATCCGGCTGCCGTCTATCTCTATGATGTTCATTTCCGGGTAGTTGGATTGTAGTGTCTGTATGACTATCTGTTTTTCGCTCAGTCCGGTATAGGTGTTGTCGCTGATAGTAACTATATTTTTAGTATCGGGAAAGAGATGTTTAATCAGGTTATAGTCAGAGTCTATGTCATATTCATAGAATCGGAAGAATTTGACGTTGAAGGCTTCCGAGAGTTTCAGAAAGTCTACGGTCTTTTGCTGTTCGGTATCGTCTGTTTGCAGGCAGGGCACGTTTCCGTTGTCTAATGTAGCTCCGTAGCGTTGCCCTCTAAAGCAGGCAATCGGTATTTTTTTATATTTCTCCTCTTGAAGTGAAAAATAGCAGGCCCAAGCTTCAGGTCCAAGTAAGATGATGAATTTGGGGTTTGAATGTTTCTTTAATATCTTTTTCATTCGGTTGAACCACAACGACTGTTCATCAAGCGAGTGGCAAGCAAGCGATTCGACTACCGTCATACACTTGCCATCTAACTTCATATATTCGTTGATAAAGTTAGAAATAAAGGTATAGGTATACTTGCTTTCGTGATTGTATGAACTGATAATCAATATCTCACCTTTGTCTGTTTCCTGTTGGGCAACTACATGGACAGAGGATAAACAAAAATAGATGAAAAGTATAAGCCGTATGAATTGTTTCATAGTCAGACTATATTTGTTTGTTTGATGGCCAAAATTAGATAAAATAATCCAAATATAAAACAAAGGGAAGTAGTAAATGATGTTTTTATAGTTGTCCGTTTTCTACCATCAGTATGATTCGTTCGGTCAGTGCATCATCGCTAGTAGCATCGTACTCCTTTTTCAGACTGGCACCAAACAGGGCGGCGAATGTCTGATACATGCCGGCTTTAAAGGGTCCCATGAAGGCTTTTACCAATTCATATCCGGTGGAGTTGGTTTGTCGGTCCACCAGCTTTATCAGCAGCTTTCCCTGTGCGAAGGTCAGTTTTTTCAGTCGGGGCGTATATTTCAGACTTTTCTCTACGGCTTTGATGTGTCGCTGGCGGGCCTTCTCGTTGGGCAGGGTTTGCAAGTACTCATACGTTTCGATAACGGCCCGGTTCACCTCCTTTGAGATGGGCAGTACCTTCTTGACATCGCGTATCAGTTTCTGGTATTTGGCAACTTCCCGCTTGTTCTTGAATTTCAGTGGCTTGAAAATATAGACGGTAGGTAGTTTGACATACGGAATGGTATCTCCCTGGTATACACACATCGGTGTCAGATGGATGGTTTGCTGCAGATTGCCATTGGCATCGTAGCGGCGTTGCGCCAGACACGTCAGACAGCTACATCCACAAAAGAGTGTGAATACTATGAGGTTAAGTCGTATGTCCATGCTGCAAAATTACACCATTCTATGGAAATACTCTTTTCTTTCCTTCTTTCTTTATAGTAAATTTCATATTTTCGTATGATTTTTGAAAAAGAGTCTCTCAAAACAAACAGTTGGGTAAATGAAAACAGGAAAAGTCAGGTATCTGTTGTTTTGTGGTCTGCTGTGTGTCAGCATCGGTATGCAGGCACAGCAGGTGACACTGCTTGTTCCATGGCAGGAGGAGCTGGAGCAGCTCGGCATGAATGGAGAGGAGGAACTGGATGCCGATTGGCAGGATGAACTGGAGGAGTTGACCCGACGCATGGAGGAACCGTTGGATTTGAATACGGCTACGCGAAAGCAGTTGGAACAATTTTTCTTTCTTACGGACAAGCAGATAGAAAACCTGCTGGCTTATCTTTATCTGCACGGTCCGATGCAGACTGTGAGCGAACTGCAAATGGTGGAAGAAATGGATAGAGAAAGCATCGAACGATTGCTGCCTTTGGTCTGTGTGAAACCGGTACAGAAGGGTGGGGGAGTACCTGGTTTCAAACAGATGATGAAGTATGGCCAGCATGAATGGCTCACTCGGTTGGACATCCCTCTTTACACCCGGAAGGGATATGAAAAGAGCTATTTGGGTCCGTCGCTCTATCACTCCCTGCGTTATCGTTTCCGATACGGAGACCGTTTCCAGGTAGGTGTGACTGCTGAAAAGGATGCCGGCGAACCGATGTTTGCCCTGCACAACAGGAAGGGGTATGACTGGTATTCACCTTTTCTATTGTTGAAGGAGATGGGATGGCTGAAGGCATTAGCACTGGGACATTACCGGATGAGTTTCGGTCAGGGGCTGGTAATTTCCTGTTTGGAAAGAGTTTCTCTCTCGCTACAACTGAACAGCGTACAGAAGGCATACGGGCACATACATCGACGGATGAATACAACTACTTTCGCGGTGTGGCAGCTACGTTGCAGCCTATTCCGTCGTTCAACCTTACCTTATTCTATTCACACCGTTCGCTGGACGGAGTGGTTCAGCAGGATACCATCACCTCTATCTATAAAACCGGACTGCATCGTTCGCAAGCCGAGGCAGACAAGCGGGAGACGTGCGTCATGCAGGCGGCAGGTGGCAGGCTGGCTTTCCAGAAGCAGGGAATCCGATTGGGTGTGACGGCCCTTGGGTATGGATTCAATCATCCCTATTCACCCAATTACCGGAACTATGCCCGATACAATATGCAGGGAGACCGCTTCTATAATGTTGGGATGGATTATTCCTATCGGTCGGCACACTTTTCCTGGACAGGTGAAATGGCAAAGGGCAAGCAGGGGTATGCTTTGCTGAACCAGTTGGGCTACAGGTTTTCACCCGATTACCGTCTGTTGCTGGTACATCGTTACTACACACACGACTATTGGGCCTTCTTTGCGCACTCTTTTTCAGAAGGGTCGGCTCCGCAAAACGAAAATGGCTGGTATCTGGCAGCCGAAGCATCTCCTTGGGCTGCCTGGCGTCTGTTCGCCTCGGTCGATCTGTTTTCATTTCCTTGGTGGAAATATCGTATCAGTCGTCCGTCACAAGGGGTGGATGTCCGGTTTCAGGCTACTTACCGACCTTACGATGACATGGAGATGTATCTGCAATATGTGTATAAACGAAAGGAACGTGACGTGACACAGACGGGTGGGGAAGTGACACTGCCAATCTATCATCATCGGTTGCGTTATCGGCTGAATCTCTCTGCCGGTGACTTTGCCTTCCGTACTACAGCCGATTTCAATCATTTCCGTCAGCAGGATGGGGGAGGATATCGCTTTACTCCACAGATAGGATGGGCGGCAACACAGTTGTGCGAATATGCTCCCTCCCGATTTCCTCTGTCACTCTCTCTGCAAGGCAGTTATTTTCAGACAGACGATTATGATGCACGTGTCTACATAGCCGAGCGCGGATTGCTTTATACCTTTTATGTACCTTCTTTTTCCGGTCGTGGGTGGCGCTATTCGGCTGAGGCACGATACGAATGGAAGAAACGGGTGATGTTACTGGCCAAGTTCGGACAGACCATCTATTTGGACAGGACCTCCATCGGTACAGGCAACGACAAAATATCCGGTAACCGCAAAGGAGACGTGCAGTTGCAGTTGCGCCTGAAATTGTAGTACGACCGTTTTTAGAACAGACTCCTGTAATTTGCGAAACGCAGAGTTGTTCAGATGCATAACTTTATGTACCTTTGCCATCATATTCACAAATAGAATCATTCACCAATCAATATTTTGGCAGATTATGACATCACTATTAACCATCCATTGGAATCCTGATCCTGAATTGTTCAACCTTTTAGGCATCTCCATCCGTTACTACGGTTTGTTGTGGATTGTGGGCATTGCATTGGCTTACTTCATTGTAAGGCGTCAGTATCGTGACAAGCAGATACCCGATGCCACGTTCGACCCGCTGCTGTTCTACTGCTTCTTCGGCATTCTGATAGGGGCACGGCTGGGACACTGCATCTTCTACGACTGGGCCTACTACCAGAACCACTTTGTGGAGATGATACTTCCCATCAAATACCTGCCCGATGGCAGTTGGCACTTTACAGGCTATACAGGGTTGGCCAGCCATGGTGGTACGCTGGGACTTATCGTTGCCTTGTGGCTCTATTGCCGCAAGATGAAGATGCACTTTGTGGATGTGCTTGATATGATTGCCGTGGCTACACCCATCACCGCCTGTTGCATCCGGTTGGCCAATCTGATGAATTCTGAAATCATCGGTCGGCCCACTGACCTGCCATGGGCCTTTGTCTTCGAGCGTGAAGACCTCTTGCCCCGCCATCCGGCCCAGCTTTATGAGGCATTGGCCTATCTGCTCTTCTTTGTCGGTATGGTGTGGCTTTATCGCAGGGCGATGAGTCAGATGGGCACGGCAACAGCCAAAGAGTCGGCTACGGGAGTACGTACCGATTTCAGTCGTGCCAGCAAGCGTGTGACGACCGACCTTTCTCATTTGCCGGTGCTCTATCACAGAGGCTTTTTCTTCGGCCTTTGCCTGACGGAGATATTCACCTTCCGTTTCTTCATTGAGTTTCTCAAAGAGAATCAGGTAGCCTTTGAAGAGGGTATGACATTGAATATGGGACAGTGGCTGAGCGTTCCCTTTGTCATTATAGGTATATACTTCATGTGCTTCTACGGACGAAAACAGAAGAAATAGACCGGACAGATTCTCTCCGATAGAACTCTACAACAGCTTGAAAGCATATCCCTCTTCCTGCAGAAAATCGAGTGCACGAGGAAGGGCATAGGCCAGATTGCCGTTCTCCCACGACTTCAGTGAATCGTGAAAGGTGATGATGGAGCCATTGCGGGCATACTTCATGACGTTGGCCAGTACCTGTGGTCCGCGCAACTTCTTACTATAGTCGCGTGTCACCAGATCCCACATGACGATGCGGTATCGGTTTCGGAGGACAATGTATTGTCCGAAGGTCATGTGTCCGTGTGGAGGACGGAACAATAGGGGAAAGAGTGCCTTGTCCACATTGCACTGCATATCGCCTCCCATCTCCATAAAGATTTGTGCCTGTTCCACATTGGCCAGGTATTTGTGCGCTTCGTATTCAAATCCCCGCAGGTGGTTGAAGGTATGGTTGCCGATGCGGTGACCATGATCCACCACCTGCTGGAATTCGTCAGGATGCTTGCGTATGTTGTCGCCTACCATGAAGAAGGTGGCCTTGATGTCCCGTTGCTGTAACTGCTGCAACACCCATGGGGTAACAACAGGGATGGGGCCGTCATCAAATGTCAGATAGACGGCCTTTTCCTCGGGATCCATCCGCCATAGGGCACGCGGATAGAGGCGACGGACAAACTGGGGAGGTTGTTCGATGAACATCAGCTCTTTAACCGAGTTAGATAAAGTTCGTACAATTCGTCTACCTTCGGACTGTAGATGTCCACCAGTTTCGAATCGTACTTCTTCATGGATTTCACTTCGGCATCGAGTAAAGCCCAGTGATATTCATACTCGCGGGTAGAGAGCAGGAACCGCTCATCATCCAAACTGAGATACCACGTCAGATACTCCACAGCCTTGTCTGCCAATGCTTGCATCATTTCGTCGGCTTTCTGCATCTCGCCCAGCTGGTAGTAGGCTTCGGCCATTTGCACCGCACCGTTCTGCCAGTCGTAGGGTATGTTGTAAGCCGGAATCATCTTCTCGGCATAGTCCAGTGCCGCTTTCGCTTTCTCCTTTTGACCTTCGCGCATCAGCTGTTGTATCAGTTGGGAGAAGATGCGTCGGTGCGAGTGGCACATACGCATGGAGTTCTCGTCGATGTAGATGCCTGGTTTGTCAATGCCACCGAAGCGGAACTTGTTCATCAGGTTGTCGTACATCTTTTCGCTATCCAGCTTTACGCCGGTCTTCGTATTGTCGAATGGAGTGAAGCGGTAGGCCAGACCCTCCTGTATGAAGTAGTTGTCCATACCCAGCTGGTTCTCTCCACCTACGCTGACAGCAATGTAGATGGGTCGTTCCCAATTGGCTTCGGCCAGCATCTCCAGCATCATCAGTTCGCTCTTGTAGAGTGCTCGTTTGGTATGGTAGTTGCCGCTACCGTCCTTGGTACGCAGTTTGATGGCGATTTGGTCGGGGATGCTGTCGCCCGGAATCATCATGCCGCTGCGACGCACAGCCTCTTTGTCAATCTTCACTACGATGCTGTCCGTCGGAATCACCTTCAGCTCTTCGTCCTTCGGGGCACGAACCCAGTGTTTCAGGATGTTCTTCAGTTCGTAGGGGTCGTCTCCAAACTCCTTCTTTACATTCACCAGTGCTTCAGGGTTGCCGTTCAGTGCCTGCTTTTCGGCTTCGGCATAGAGTTGGTCGATGTTCTTCTTGTATTCCGGATGGATAGGAATGTATTCGTTGGTACCTTCCACATAGTCCATTCGGTCCCAGGTGATAGGCAGCGAAGGCGAGTCGTAAGCCGGACGCTTCATCTGGTCGATGTACCAGTCGGTCTGCAGGTACGAGAGGTTGCAAGTACGTGCATCGGTACGGAATCCTTCTGTCTCCTGGTTGTACCAGAGGGGGAAGGTATCGTTGTCGCCGTTGGTGTAGATGATGGGGTTACCCGTCTCTTGCAACGACATCAAGTAGTTCTGTCCGAAGTCACGGCACAGATAGCGGTCGCTCCGGTCGTGGTCGTCCCATGTCTGTCCGGCCATCTGTAGCGGTACCAACAGGCAGATGACACTTACGATGCAGGCGTGTACTGTCTCCATACCGGCCGATGTGCCTTTGGCAAACAGGCGTTCGCGCGTGCCCTCAATCAGTCCGGCCACACCCATGCCAATCCAGATGGCAAAGGCATAGAACGAACCTGCGTAGGCATAGTCGCGTTCACGTGGTTGGCTGGGGGTCTGGTTCAGATAGAGGACAATGGCGATACCCGTCATGAAAAAGAGGAAGAATACCACCCAGAACTGTTGGATACCCCTCTCGCCGTGGTAGGCCTGCCACAGCAGTCCGATGATACCCAGCAGCAACGGCAGGCAGTAGAAGACATTGTGTCCCTTGTTCTCCTTCAGCTCCTTGGGCAGCAGGGTCTGGTCGCCCACCAGCCAGCGGTCGATGAAGGAGATGCCGGTTATCCAGTTGCCATGCTCTATCTCGCCGAATCCCTGAATGTCATTCTGCCGTCCGGCAAAGTTCCACAGGAAGTATCTCCAGTACATCCAGTTCAGCTGATAGGAGAAGAAGAACTTGATGTTCTCCCACTGGGTAGGCATATTCACCATCACCATTTGTCCGCATTTGTCATAAGGCACGTCAGTCCCTTCAATGTCCATCCATGCCTTGTATTGCTGTGCATGCATACTGCTGTACATACGTGGGAAGAGCATGTTCTGTGCATATTCGTATTCGATACGTCCGGGTATCTCGATGTACGAGTCTTTTTCATCGGGTGTAGCCTTCTCCTTGCGGATGTATTTCGTCCCGTTGTACTTGACACGCGGTTCGCAATAGCCATCCTTCACATCCAACGCTACTTGTGAGGTGAATGCAGGTCCGTAGAACAACGGACGGGTACCATACTGCTCACGTCCCAGGTATTCACCCAAAGTAAAGATGTCCTCAGGCGAGTTCTGGTCCATCGGTGTATTGGCTGTAGAGCGGATGACAATGAGTGCGTACGACGAGTAGCCGATGACGATGAGCAGCGTGCAGAGCAGCGCCGTGTTCAGCGTGCGTGCGCTGACGCGCAGTTTTTCACCCAATGCTGCTTGCGATTTAGGACTCAGGTAGGCCCACAACGCTGCCAGCACAATGATGCCGACCACTACCGAACTGGTGCCATGACCATAGAAGGGAATGCCCAACAGGGCGATGGTGGCGATGAACGAGAGTGTCATGCGCAGCTTGTTCTTGTCAGTAAAGCTTTCATAGATACCCCAGATGAGGCATGAGGCCAATACGACGATATAGACGATGACGCCCGTATTGAAAGGCATTCCGAGGCTGTTGACAAAGAGCAGCTCAAACCAGCCTCCTACTTTCACGATGCCAGGCACAATGCCATAGAGCACCACAGCTACCAGTATGCCCGATCCTACCAAGGCCAGCAACGAGCCTTTGGCTGTGGCGTTGGGCACTTTCTTGAAGTAATACACCAGTACGATGGCAGGCAGACAGAGCAGGTTGAGCAGGTGTACGCCAATGGAAAGTCCTGTCAGATAGGCTATCAGGATGAGCCAACGGTCGCTGTGAGGTTCGTCGGTCACCTCTTCCCACTTCAATATCAGCCAGAATACCACGGCTGTGAACAACGACGAGAAGGCATATACCTCACCCTCCACAGCCGAGAACCAGAAGGTGTCGCTGAAGGTGTAGGCCAATGCGCCCACCAGTCCGCTTCCCATGATGGTAACCAGTTGGCTGCGTGTGATGCACGTCTCGTCCTTTACCACCAGTTTGCGTACCAGGTGTGTGATGCTCCAGAACAGAAACAAGATACAGGCTCCGCTCATCAGCGCACTCATGTAGTTCACCATTTTGGCCACGGTGGTGGTGTCTGAGGCAAATTGTGTGAACAGATTGGCTACCAGCATGAAGAAAGGTGCTCCGGGTGGGTGTCCCACCTCCAGCTTATAGCCCGTTGTGATAAACTCCGGACAGTCCCAAAAACTTGCGGTAGGCTCAATGGTCAGACAGTATACTGTCGAAGCAATGAGGAAAGTAATCCAACCCATCAGGTTGTTCACGGTTCTGTACTGTTTCATTCAGATAAAATTCGTTAGTATTCGGATTCAAATTGTCTACCCTCGTATAGCAATGCGAGGACATACGAGTTTGCAAAGATAGTGATTTTCATCCTAAATAAACGACAATAAATTCCATTATTAGGATAGGTTAATACTTGTCCGTCATGATATTCATTTCCGTGTCTTTCACTCGACAATACAGCCGGCTGGCAACAACTTTTAATGGAACAGCAGAAAACATAGTATGGAACAGTTGTTCCATAGTCTATGCAAGATGCTGTGTGTGGCTAAAAACTTCACCCCAATCGCTTTAAAAGTAAAGAGGCAAAACTTTAAAACTGTTGGCCTGAAAGTTTTAAAGTTTTGCACTCTTTGTTTTAAAGTGGTAACACGAACGAATAGAAGCCTACATACATCGGCTTTAATGCGCTCATGAATAGATACTTATAGTGGAAACGGCCGTACCTACTCCTCCAGAGCAAAGTCGAGCTGCTTCTTCTCCAGATTGGCTCGCGCTACGCGCACGTGGATGGCATCGCCCAAGCTATAGATGCGGTTCTTGCGTCGTCCCCGCAGGCAGTAGTTCTTCTCGTCAAATTCGTAGTAGTCGTCATCGAGGTCGCGAATGGGTATCATTCCCTCGCACTTGTTCTCGTTCAGCTCTACATAGAGGCCCCATTCCGTCACTCCTGAGATGACTCCATCGTACACCTGCCCTACGCGCTCGGTCATAAACTCTACCTGCTTGTACTTGATGCTGGCACGTTCGGCACTGGCGGCCAGCTGCTCCATGGCACTGCTGTGCTCGCACAACTCTTCGTACTTCTGTTCGTTGGCACTGCGTCTGCCTTCGTCGATGTAGCGGGTCAGCAGGCGGTGTACCATCAGGTCGGGATAACGGCGGATGGGTGACGTGAAGTGTGTGTAGTAGTCGAATGCCAGTCCGTAGTGGCCGATGTTGTGGACAGAGTAACGTGCCTTCTGCATGGCGCGGATGGAGACGGTCTCTATCAGATTCTCCTCCTTCTTGCCTTGAATGTCGTCCAGCAGACGGTTGATGGACTTGGAGACTTCGGTCTTCGAGCCGCTGGTGCGCAGTCGGTAACCGAAGCGGGCGATGAACTGGGCCAGGTTGTCCAGCTTCTCGGGGTCGGGCAGGTCGTGAATGCGGTAGGGCAATACTTTGGCTTTCTTCCCTTTGGGTACACGACCTATCTTTTCGGCCACCGTACGGTTGGCCAGCAGCATGAATTCCTCTACCAACTTGTTGGCATCTTTCGACTCTTTGAAGTAGACGCTGAGCGGTTTGCCGTTCTCGTCAATCTCGAAATGGACTTCGTAGCGGTCGAAATTGATGGCTCCTGCCTGGAAGCGTTGCTCGCGCAGAATCTTGGCCAGACGGTCCAGCTGCAGCACCTCTTCCTTGTAGTCTCCCTCTCCTGTCTCGATGATGGCCTGTGCCTCTTCGTAGGTAAAGCGGCGGTTGCTGCGGATGACGGTATGGACGATGCGTGACGACTTCACCTCCGCACGGTCCGTCATCTCGAACACGACGCTGTAGGCCAGTTTCTCCTCATCGGGACGCAGGGAACAGATGAAATTGCACAGCCGTTCGGGCAGCATGGGGATGGTGCGGTCTACCAGATAGACGGACGTGGCCCGCTTCTGTGCCTCCTTGTCGATGGCGCAACCTTCGGTGACGTAATGGCTCACGTCGGCAATATGCACACCTACTTCCCACAAGCCTTCCTTCAGCGGGCGGATGGAGAGGGCATCGTCAAAGTCCTTGGCGTCCTTGGGGTCGATGGTAAAGGTGGTGACTGCGCGGAAGTCTTCGCGTCGTGACAACTCTTCGGGGGTAATCTCGGCCGGTATCCTGTCGGCCGCTTTCTCTACCGAAGTCGGATAGGTGTAGGGTAGTCCGAACTCGGCCAGGATGGCATGCATCTCGGTGGTGTTGTCGCCGGCCCGTCCCAGCACGTCCACCACTTGTCCGATGGGATTCTTGGCCCGGTCGGGCCACTCCACTATCTTCACGATGACTTTATCGCCATCTTTTCCGCCCTTGAGGTTCTCTTTGGGGATGAAGATGTCGTTGGCCAGGGTGCGGTTTTCGGTGAGCAGGAAGGCATATCCTCTGCCTGACTGCAAGGTGCCGACAAAGGTGTCGTTGGCCCGCTCCAGTATCTCAATCACCTCGCCTTCGGCTCCCCGTCCGCGCCGTTTGGCATAAAAGGCGATGCGGACGCGGTCGCCTGCCATGGCATGGGCCGAATTGCGTTCGGCGATGAAGATAGGGTCTCCACCTCCGTCGGGGATGAAGGAGTTCTTTCCGTTGCTCTTCCGCTGGAAGGTGCCTGTCATCTCCACGCCGTGATTGTTCAGCTTATACTTGTGTTTCTCGACCTCGGTGATATAGTCGTCCTGCAACATTTCGTCCAGAATGTCCACACATAGCATCTTCAGCGGATGGGTGGTAAGTCGAAGTTGGTCGAATATATATTTCAAAGGGAGTACTTCGTTGTTCTTGCTCTGGAAAAACTCCATCATCAGAGCAGCCAGCTGCTTCTTGTTCATCCGTTTGCCGGCCTTCTTTTCTCTTTTCTTTGCCATAGCTCTTTAGTTTTATGCAAAAATAAACAAATAATCGGTTTCTTCGGTTCATTTTGCCGGTTATTTATCCTCTTTGGGTTGAAAAAGCGGCAATTGAGGGGGAGGGATAGAGATTTTGTCGTATATTTGCAACTTTCAATAGACATAGCTAATAAAAAAACGATACGGCAAATGGCGGACACGAAGGCAGACGCTCGCGAGAGGGAGATATACCGGGTGACATTGGCAGGCAGTGTGGTGAACCTGTTGCTGCTGCTATTCAAGTTTGTGGCGGGCATTGCCGGCCATAGTGCGGCGATGGTGGCCGATGCGGTGCACTCATTGTCGGACTTCGCTACCGATATGGTGGTGATTCTTTTTGTACACATCTCCTCCAAGCCAGAGGATGCAGGGCACGACTATGGGCATGGAAAGTACGAAACGCTGGCTACGGCCATCATCGGACTGGCACTGCTCTGTGTGGGCATCGGCATCTTGTGGAATGGCCTGACGGCTGTCTGGCACTTCTGGCAGGGCGATGCGCTGCAACGGCCGGGAGGGGTGGCACTGGCAGCAGCCGTAGTCTCTGTGCTGTCGAAGGAGGCTGTCTACCGCTACACCGTCCGTGCCGGCAAGCGATGCCGTTCGCAAGCTGTTATTGCCAATGCCTGGCATCACCGCAGCGACGCACTCTCGTCCATTGGGACGGCCATAGGCATTGGAGGAGCTTTCCTGCTGGGCGAACGATGGTGTGTGCTCGACCCGCTTGCCGCCATCGTGGTCAGCATCTTCATCATACGGGTAGCCATCCAACTGCTGGTACCTTGTATCAACGAGCTGCTGGAGAAGTCGCTGCCCCCTGAGATAGAGGAGGAGATAGAGCAGACTATACTATCCTTTCCCGGCGTATGCTCGCCTCACCACCTGCGTACCCGCCGTATCGGCAACCATTTTGCCATGGAGGTGCATGTGCGTATGGACGGACACCTCTCGCTGGAGGAGGCCCATCGGAAAGCGACGGAGATAGAGATAGAGCTGAGAAAGCGTTTCGGAAACGATACGCACATCGGCATTCACGTGGAACCCATTAAATAAAATGAATATAGGCGTTATGCAATCTATACTTATCACAGGTGCCAGCGGATTCATTGGCAGCTTTATTGTAGAAGAGGCCCTGCAACGGGGGATGACCGTCTGGGCAGGCATCCGCTCGTCCAGCAGCAGGCGCTATCTGAAGCATCCCGATATCCGCTTCATCGAGCTGGACTTTGCCCGCCCTGACATGCTGAAGACCGTGCTGGAAAGCCATCGGAAGGAACATGGGAGGTTCGACTACATCGTACACTGTGCCGGTGTGACGAAGTGTACCGACAAGCAGGATTTCGAGCGGGTAAACTTCATGCAGACCCGCTGCTTCGTAGATACGCTGCGTAGTCTGGACATGGTGCCTCAGCGCTTCCTCTTCGTCAGCACACTGAGCGTCTTCGGTGCCATTCACGAAGAGGACTATGCCCCCATCCGCGAGGAGGACACACCGTGTCCCAACACAGCGTATGGCAGAAGCAAGCTGAAGGCCGAGCACTATCTGCAAAGCCTCAATGACTTTCCCTACGTGATATTCCGGCCGACAGGAGTCTACGGCCCTCGCGAGCGCGACTACTATCTGATGGCGCAGAGCATCAAGCGGCATACGGACGTAGCTGTAGGATACCGCCGGCAGGATTTGACGTTCGTCTATGTGAAGGATGTGGTACAGGCACTGTTTCTGGCCATCGAAAAGGGGGTATCCCGTCGTGCCTACTTCCTGAGTGACGGTGAGGTCTACTCCAGCCGCACTTTCTCCGATCTGATCCGTCAGGAACTGGGAAATCCATTTGTTATCCGATTAAAATTTCCGTTATTTGTGTTGAAAATCGTATCTTTGCTCGCCGAACGTTGGGCACGGATGAGCGGAAAACCTTGTACGCTCAATTCGGACAAATATAACATCATGAAGCAGCGCAACTGGCAATGCGACCTCACACCGGTGGTAGAAGAGCTGGGATATGCTCCTCGATACAACCTGGAGAGGGGCGTGAAGGAGACAGTTGCCTGGTATAAAGAAGAAGGATGGCTTTAGATTTATTCAAGAAAGTAGATACCCGCAAGGGTCTGTTTGCAATCGAGAAGGTGTCGCTGATTTATAATCTGCTCACCTCGATATTGATTCTGTTTCTGTTTCAGGAGATGGACCACCCGGTGCGGATGCTGACCGACCGCCTGTTGATAGCGGTCATGACGTTCCTGCTGATGTATCTCTATCGGCTGGCTCCCTGCCGCTTTTCGGCCTTCGTGCGGGCCGCTATCCAGATGTCACTGCTATCCTACTGGTACCCAGATACGTTTGAGTTCAACCGCATCTTCCCCAACCTCGACCACATCTTTGCCTCGGTCGAGCAATGGCTGTTTGGCGGGCAACCGGCCATCTGGTTCAGTGAGACATGGCCGCAGATGTGGATCAGCGAACCGCTCAATATGGGCTACTTTGCCTATTATCCCATGATTCTGGTGGTAGTGGTCTGGTATTTCCTATTTCGGTTCGATTTGTTTGAGAAGGTCTGCTTCGTCATTGTCACCTCCTTCTTCGTCTACTACCTGATTTATATCTTCGTTCCCGTGGCAGGTCCGCAGTTCTACTTCCCTGCCATTGGCGAGGAGAATGTGGCGCAAGGCATCTTTCCTGCCATCGGCGACTATTTCCATCACCATCAGGAACTTTTGCCGGGTCCCGGCTACGAACACGGATTCTTCTACAACCTGGTAGAAGGTTCGCAGCAGGTGGGCGAACGGCCAACGGCAGCCTTCCCTTCGTCGCACGTGGGCATGAGTACCATCCTGATGATTATGGCCGGACGAGGCAGCCGGTGGCTCTTCCTATGTCTGCTTCCCTTCTATCTGTTGCTTTGCGGTGCCACTGTCTATATTCAGGCCCACTACCTGATTGATGCCATCGCCGGCTTCGTATCAGCCATCGGACTGTACGTCGTGGTGACTTGGATGTTCAAGCGATGGTTTGTTGCCGCTTAGGGGAGCAACGGTTTGATTTCTTCGAAGATACGGAAGAGCTCTTCCTTCGTTTCGGCACGCAGCATAGCGATGCGGGTATCACGAAAATTGGGAATGCCCTTGAACAGCGGACTGGCGGCCAGATGACGACGGACATGCAGGATGCCCCGACGTTCGTCCAGCAGCTGCACGCTGTCTTCTACCTGCTGACGCAGCACATCCAGTCTCCATTGCGAGGTGAGAGGCGGCAGCTCCTCACCCCTCTGCAGATAGTGCTTCACCTCCTTGAATATCCATGGACGTCCGAAGCTGGCACGTCCTATCATGATGCCGTCCACTCCGTAGCGGTCGAAACACTCGCGGGCGCGTTGGGGAGTAGTGATGTCGCCATTCCCGATGACGGGGATGTGCATCCGCGGGTTGCGCTTTACCTCTCCTATCAGCGTCCAGTCGGCCTCACCTGTGTACATCTGCGCCCTGGTACGTCCGTGAATGGTCAGTGCGGCAATGCCACAATCCTGCAGCTGTTCGGCCAAATCGACAATGATCCGATGGTCGGCATCCCATCCCAGACGTGTCTTTACAGTGACGGGTATCTTCACCGCCTGTACCACCGAACGGGTGATTTCCAGCATCAGCGGGACGTTCTGAAGCATACCGGCTCCCGCTCCCTTGCCTGCCACCCGCTTTACAGGGCAGCCAAAGTTCAGGTCGAGGATATCGGGTCGTGCCTGTTCTACGATACGGGCCGCCTCTACCATGGTAGCTGTGTCGCGTCCGTATATCTGGATGGCTACAGGGCGTTCTTCATCGCTGATGCAGAGTTTCTGCTCCGTCTTGCTGACCGAGCGTATCAGTGCGTCGGCCGATACGAACTCTGTATATACCATATCGGCTCCGAACCGCTTGCACATCAGTCGGAAGGCAGGGTCGGTCACATCCTCCATCGGAGCGAGCATCACAGGGAAATCTCCCAATTCTATGTCGGCTATCTTCATTTTTACTACATTCTTCGGTTTGAGAGCGCAAAAGTACGGAAAAAAGGAGAATCCTCAGAGAGTAAAAAGCGCAGTTTTTCTATCGACTAATCAATTCTTTGTATTACCTTTGCATAAGATAGGCATCATGAATATAAATTAAGGAATCATCTGATGAAACAAACCGACCATCTATCTATACAAGCGTATGAAATCATGGCCCCTGTGGGCAGCCGTGAGTCGCTGGCCGCTGCCATTCAAGCCGGAGCAGATTCCATCTATTTCGGCATTGAGAATCTGAATATGCGTGCCCGCTCGGCCAATACATTCAGCATTGACGACCTGCGCGAAATAGCGCGTACCTGCGACGAGCACGGCATGAAGAGCTATCTGACCGTCAATACCATCATATATGATCAGGACTTGGAACTGATGCGTACCATTGTAGATGCGGCTCACGAAGCAGGCATCTCGGCCATCATTGCTGCCGACGTGGCGGTGATGGCATACGCGCGAAGCATCGGGCAGGAAGTCCACTTGAGCACACAACTCAACATCAGCAACGTAGAGGCGCTGCGCTTCTATGCCCAGTTTGCCGATGTCGTGGTGCTGGCACGCGAACTGAATCTGGAGCAAGTGGCCGGTATCTACCGGCACATCTGCGAAGAGCACATCTGCGGCCCCAACGGACAACCCATCCGCATCGAGATGTTCTGCCACGGAGCCCTCTGCATGGCTGTGAGCGGCAAGTGCTACCTCTCGCTACATCAGATGAACAATTCGGCCAACCGGGGTGCCTGCATGCAGGTGTGCCGCCGGTCGTACATTGTGCGTGATAAAGAGACCGATGCAGAGCTGGAGATTGACAACCAGTATATCATGTCGCCCAAAGACCTGAAGACGATTCACTTTATGAACAAGATGCTGGATGCCGGCGTGCGGGTATTCAAGATAGAGGGACGTGCCCGCGGGCCGGAGTATGTGCGCACGGTGGTGGAGTGCTACAAAGAGGCTATCCGTGCATACGTGGACGGGACGTTTACCGACGAGAAGATTGCGGCATGGGACGAACGGCTGCGTACCGTCTTCAACCGTGGCTTTTGGGATGGCTATTACTTAGGACAGCGGTTAGGCGAATGGACCAAGAACTATGGGTCGGCTGCTACCGAACGAAAGATTTATGTAGGCAAGGGCATCCGCTACTTCAGCAATATCGGAGTGGCAGAATTTCTGGTAGAGGCTGCAGAAATCAGCGTGGGCGACAAACTGCTCATAACCGGTCCGACCACCGGAGCGGAGTTCGTAACGTTGGAAGAGGCACGGGTTGACCTGAAACCTGTACAGACCGTACACAAGGGCGAACATTTCTCCATGAAGGCGGTAAAAATCCGTCCCAGTGACAAGCTTTATAAACTGGTGTCAACAGAGGAACTGAAACGTTTCAAAGGACTGGACGTAGAAAAACAACGGGGATAATCAATCTATATCAAAGAAGAGATGGAAAAGTATATATATGAACTGGAAATGAAGGTGCGCGACTATGAATGCGACCTGCAAGGCATTGTGAACAATGCCAACTATCAGCACTATCTGGAGCATACGCGCCATGAATTTCTGCTTCAGTCGGGAGCCAGCTTTGCCGCCCTGCACGAACAGGGGGTCGATCCCGTAGTGGCCCGCATCAGCATGGCTTTCAAGACTCCACTGAAGAGTGGTGATGAATTTGTCTCTAAACTCTCTTTGAAGAAGGAGGGCATCAAATATGTCTTCTATCAGGACATCTTCCGCAAAAGCGACGGGAAGGTGGTGCTGAAAGGTGTGGTGGAAACCGTCTGTGTGGTGAACGGCCGCCTGAGCGACAGCCGCCTGTTTGACGAACTGTTCCACCTCGCTTGATATCTGTAAACACCCTTAACCGACTATACCATGAGCAACGACGAACGTATCTGCAGCATTGCACTCTCCCTCTGTCCGGGCATCGGACATATTGGAGCCAAACGATTGATTGACAAGATGGGAAGTGCCGTAGAGCTCTTCCGTCAGCGGAAAAACCTGCCGCAACTGCTTTCTGAGGCCACACCGGCAGTGGTGAAAGCACTGGATTGTCCGGACGCTTTCCGACGGGCCGAGCGAGAGCTGGAGTTTGTGGAGAAGAACCGCATCACTTGTCTGACGCTGAAAGATGAGGCTTATCCTTCGCGGATGCGCGAGTGCGAAGATGCGCCGGTTGTGCTCTTTTTCAAAGGACACTGCGACTTCAACCGGTTGCGGGTCATCAGTGTGGTAGGAACCCGTCGGGCTACGGAGTACGGCAAGCAATTCTGCAACGACTTTCTGCGTGACCTGGCCGCCTTATATCCCGATACGCTGGTTGTGAGCGGACTGGCCTATGGCATTGACATACATGCGCATCGTGCTGCGTTGGCTCACGGGCTCTCAACAGTAGCTGTTCTGGCTCACGGGCTGGATAGGCTCTATCCATATACGCATCGGAAGACGGCTGTAGAGATGCTGGAGGGAGGAGGACTGCTCACCGAGTTTTTGAGCGAGACCAATCCCGACCGTCACAACTTCGTCAGCCGCAACCGTATAGTAGCCGGCATGAGTGACGCTACCATTGTAGTGGAGTCGGCACTGAAAGGAGGCTCGCTGATTACAGCCGACTTGGCCAATGAGTACCAACGCGACTGTTTCGCTCTGCCCGGCCGTATTCACGACGCGGCTTCCTTGGGCTGCAACCGGCTGATACACGATAACAAAGCTGCTCTTGTGGAGAGTGCCGAAGACTTTGTGGAAGCCATGGGGTGGTGTACCGCCGGTCGGATTAAGCCTGAAGCTGTGCAGCGTACCCTATTTCCCAATCTGACAAGTGAAGAGGAGCGCATCGTACAACTGCTTTCCACACATGGCGACCTGCATATCAATACGCTGGTCGTGAAGGCCGATATCCCCATCAATCGCATGAGTACGTTGCTGTTTGAGCTGGAGATGCGCGGTGTCATCAAGGCCTTGGCCGGAGGCAGCTATCATCTGCTTGCTTTCTGACAGCTGCCTTGCCAGAATCAATCCTCATTCTTCTCAGGATAGCGCATATTCTCTTTGGTCATCTGTTCCAGTACCTCGTGCAGGTATTTGGCAGCTTCCCATCGCGCCATAGGCAGGTCGTGCAACAGGTAGTTGCCGCAATCGGCAGGTGTGGTGCCCGGCACTTCGCCTTCGTATGTCGCCACGAAACGGAAGGTGTCCTTCATCAACACTACGATGTCCTCGGGTTGCAGATTCCCTTTCATCAGCAGGTAGTTGCCTGTAAGGCACCCCATCGGACCCCAGTAGACGATGCGGTCGCGCCAATTAGGCTCGTTGCGCAGATACGTGGCGGCCAGATGCTCAATGGTGTGCAGGGCTCCTTGTCCCAAGGCAGGCTCCCGATTGGGCTCCTTCATGCGGATATCGAATGTAGTGACGGTTTCTCCTCCCACCCTGTCACGGCGCGACACGTAGATGCCCCGCTTCAGTTGCAAGTGGTCGATGGTAAAGCTCGGTATTTTCTCCATTTCCATATAGATATGTATATTTTTGGTAATCTTCATTATTCTCCCAGCGTCGATACAAAACGCCACGTCGTTTCAAACGAACGGTCGGCCATCATCTGCCAGAAGTTTTGGTATTGGGCGAAGTTGTCGGGATGCGCTCCCGGCGTATCACTGACGATGCGCAGGCTGATGAAAGGCACCTTTCCTTCCACATAGCAGGTCTGCGCAATGGCTGCCGACTCCATATCTACCGCCATGGTAGTCGGGAAGTGGCTACGTATCTGCTGCAGCTCGGCAGCGCTCTCTACAAAGCGGTCGCCCGTTGCAATCAGTCCGCACCATATTTTCCCCTCTCTCTCATCGTTTTGCTGTTGCGAAGCAATGCGTTGTGCATGTCGTAGCAGCGCCTCATCCGATTCGTAGTAGAGGGGCATTCCCTGAATCTGTCCGTACTCGCTGCCGTCCGGTCCGCAATACACGTCGTGATAGACGGTCTGTGCAGCGGCCACCACGTCGGCCGGTTTCATGCGTTCGTCTGCCCCGCCGGCCACACCCGTACTGATGACACAGTGCGGATGATAACGCCGAATCAATTCTGCCGTTCCGATAGCCGCGTTCACCTTACCGATGCCGCATTGGGTCAGTACCAATGTATTGTTGCCGACGCGCCCCTCCACATAGCAGAAGGCGCCCTCTTGAGTCGTTTTCTTTTCCTGCAGTCGCGCCGCCAGCTGGCGATGTTCGCTATCCATGGCGCTGATAATGCCTATAATCATACTGTTTTCCTATTTCGTTAACTATTCGGGGGACAAAGATAATGTAAAATGTTCAAAAATCGCTTATCTTTGTGGCTATGAAACAATATCAAACTTTATGAAATCACCTGTTCTAACCGGTATTTGTACCACACTGTTAGGAGTCGTCTGTGCCCTCACGTTGCAGGCTGCTCCATCTGCCTCTTCCGAGGAGAGGCCGTCTGACGACTCACGCTATCCGTTGTGCAACCATGTAGACCCTCGTATCGGTAGCGAAGGGTTAGGCCGCGTCTTTATCGGCCCCTCTTGTCCTTTTGGCATGGTAAAGCCGTCGCCCGACTGTACCCCTTCGCCCAACAGCGGCTGGCTGCCCATGCCCGAACGGGTGGACGGTTTTGCGCAGATACACGTCAGCGGCACGGGAGGCGGACCTAAGTACGGCAATATCCTTGTGATGCCCTTCGTAGAGGGGATGGATCGTACCAGCCACATCGACTACCGCCTTTACGAGCATATCAGTCTGGGCTATTACGACACCCGTTTTCGCGAGAGCGGCATCCGCAGCGAAGTGACCACCGCTTCACGTGCATCGATGTACCGCTTTACCTACCCCGCAGAGTCGGCCCGTGCGCTGGCCATCGATGCCGGTTTCTTCTTGGGCGAGAGCCCCGTGCCCGATGCCCGCGAGGCACAACAGTTCGTCGGTTCCGAGATACAGATACTCTCCGACCACGAAGTGTGCGGTTATTCACGCATCCGAGGCGGCTGGAACAATGGACGGGCCTATACCGTTTACTTCCATGCCGAGACCGACCGTCCCTTTGTGCGTACTGCTACCTGGAGGGGAACTGCCATACAGCCCGAAGTGAAGATGCAGGCCGATGGCGGAACGAAGTGTGGGGCGCTGTTGCGTTTTGCCGACACGGCCGATGCCGACAGCGTCGTCCAGCTGAAGATTGGCATCTCCTTTATCAGCTGTCTGAAGGCACGTCAGAACCTGCAGGAAGAGCTTCCCCACTGGTCGTTCCAGCAGGCACACGACCAGCTGTTGGCCAGTTGGGAGAATCTGCTGGAGCGCATCGAGCTTTCACCCCGTGCAACGGATGCCCAGAAGCGTATGTTCTACACCGCTTTGTATCACACCATGCTGATGCCCGTTGACCGTACCGGCGAGAATCCCTTGTGGAATGACCCGGGTGTCCCTTACTACGACGATTTCTACGCCATTTGGGACACCTACCGTTCCTCATCTCCCCTTATCACCCTGATTGACCCTGAACGCGAAGCCGACATCGTGCGCTCGCTGGTCAACATCTGTCGCCGTGACGGCTACATGCCCGATGCCCGCAGCGGCAACTGCAACGGACGGACGCAAGGAGGGTCGAATGCCGAGATAGTCATTGCCGATGCCTTTGTGAAAGGGGTGAAGGGAGTTGACTATGAACAGGCACTGGAGGCGATGCTGAAGGATGCGACCGTGGACCCGGGTGCCAATCACGAGGCCGAGGGACGAGGCGGACTGAACGAGTACCTGCGTCTGGGGTACGTGCCCTATGGCATCCCACGTGCCGGCAACCGCACGGTGGAGTATGCCTACTGCGACTATGCCATTGCCTTGGTAGCCAAGGGACTTGGCAAGGAGGCACTCTATCAGCACTACCTGAAGCAGAGCGGCAACTGGAAGAACCTGTGGCGCAGTGACTATCAGCACGAAGGTGCCCAAGGCTTCATCCTGCCTCGCGATGCACAGGGCAACTGGTTGGACGAACTGCCATTCGGACATAGCGAACTGGAGCAGCCTACCTTCCGATACACACCGCTCACCTTCGAGGGCCCGTGGTACAAGCCCTGGTGGAGCATGTTCTTCTACGAGGCTTCATCGTGGGAATACTCGCTCAGCATTCCGCACGATGTGCCCGGACTGATGGAGGCTTGTGGCGGACGCGAAGCCTTCGAGCGTCGGCTGGACATCTTCTTCGACCGCGGTTTCTTCAACGTCAACAACGAACCGTCGTTCCTCTCTCCTTGCCTTTACCATTGGTTGGACAAGCCATGGCGTAGCAGCGACCGCATACTCGACATCATCCGCCGCCACTACAACGACACGCCGAAGGGCCTGCCGGGTAACGATGACTCGGGTGCCATGTCTTCGTGGTTGGCTTTCCACTTCACCGGCCTCTATCCGAATGCGGGGCAGGACTACTACCTCATTCATACACCGGTGGTGGATGAGGCTACCTATCATCCCGCTCCGGGGGTCAGCTTCCGCATCGTGGCCAAGGGATTGTCGGAAAAGAACCGCTACATACAGAGCATCACCCTCAACGGAAAGCCCTATCCATGCTCCATCCTGCGCCACGCCGACCTGGTGGCCGGCGGCGAGTTGGTGCTGCAGATGGGCCGCAAGCCGGTAGCCTTCTCCATGGAGGGAGGCGAAGTCTCGGCCGCTGCCGCCCAGACCACCTTGCCCCGGGTGCTTCCTGCCACAGGGCTGGGAGCCTCTTTACCGGTAGGTACAACGGCTGCCCGCACGGCATCGAGTGACTCCACCCTGCTGTTTGTCTTCCGTCTGCACGGACAGACGCGCCGCTACCAGATGTCGTTTCACCCCTGCCCACACGGCGAGCTGCGCGTGGAGTGGGGCATCGAACGCAACCTGCATTGGCAGTCGGGCAGTTTCACTCTGCCTGCAGAGGCTGTGCAACAGGGCAGCCGGCTGAACTTTACGCAACCCGAAGACGGAAAGCACCTGCGCCTGCAGGCCGACGAGACCTCGTATCTGCTGTCGGCCCGCGCCTATCGGGAGCTGACGGAGAAGCAACGCTTTACCTACAACGGACGCAACTTCCGTCTGGTAGAGCGGGGTGCCGACAGCAAGGGGCGGCCTACGCTGCGTGTACGCGAAGATGCCGAGGGATGCGAGATGTGGATTTGGGACCGCTCTGACCTGCCGCTGGTGCTGCAGATGCAGAACAATCCGTTGGAGATAGAGTGGCGGGTAGAATAAACCAGTAAAAATCTCTCGTTTACTCGGTTTTTTGCACTATCTTTTGATAAGATAGGCTGCATTTCGGAATAACTTTTTCATGCGAGCATGAAAGTTCTTCACTCAATTTGCACTATCTTTGCACCCAAAATTTTGAAACATAACCATTATAACATTTTCATTCGATGAATTTTGTAGAAGAATTAAGATGGCGTGGCATGCTCCATACCATGATGCCGGGTACTGAGGAGCTGCTCTCTAAAGAGCAGGTGACGGCCTATGTGGGTATTGACCCCACCGCCGATTCGCTGCACATCGGCCACTTGTGTGGCGTGATGATGCTCCGTCACTTCCAGCGTTGCGGACACAAGCCGCTGGCACTGGTAGGAGGTGCTACAGGTATGATTGGCGACCCCTCGGGTAAATCGCAGGAGCGCAATCTGCTGGATGAAGAGACGCTGCGTCACAATGTTGCCTGCATCAAGGCACAGCTGGCCAAGTTCCTTGACTTTGAAAGCGAGGCCGACAACAAGGCCGAATTGGTGAACAACTACGATTGGATGAAGGACTTTACCTTCCTGGACTTTGCCCGCGAGGTGGGCAAGCACATCACCGTCAACTACATGATGGCCAAGGATTCTGTCCAGAAGCGACTGAACGGAGAAGCCCGCGACGGACTCTCCTTTACCGAGTTCACCTACCAGTTGCTGCAAGGATATGACTTCCTCTACCTGTACGAGCACAAAAACTGCAAGTTGCAGATGGGCGGCAGCGACCAGTGGGGCAACATCACCACAGGTGCCGAGCTGATTCGTCGCACCAACGGAGGCGAAGTGTTCGCCCTGACTTGCCCCCTCATCACGAAGGCCGACGGAGGTAAGTTCGGCAAGACGGAGAGCGGCAACGTATGGCTCGACCCGCGCTACACGTCGCCCTACAAGTTCTACCAGTTCTGGCTGAACGTGAGCGATGCAGATGCCGAACGCTACATCAAGATATTCACCATGATTTCGAAAGAGGAGATTGAAGCCCTCATTGCCGAACACCGCGAGGCTCCGCACCTGCGCATCCTGCAGAAGCGGCTGGCCAAGGAGGTGACCATACTGGTGCATTCCGAAGCCGACTACAACGCTGCCGTCGAGGCATCGGGCATCCTCTTTGGCAATGCCACCAGTGAAGCGTTGAAGCGCCTGGACGAGCCTACGCTGCTGGCTGTGTTCGAGGGCGTACCGCAGTATGAGGTGTCGCGTGAGGCACTGAATGCCGGCGTGAAGGCCGTAGACCTCTTTACCGAACAGGCAGCTGTATTTGCCTCGAAGGGTGAGATGCGCAAGCTGGTACAGGGCGGAGGCGTATCGCTGAACAAGGAGAAGCTGACTGCTTTTGACCAGACCGTGACGGCTGCCGACCTGCTGGACGACAAGTATCTGCTGGTACAGCGTGGCAAGAAGAATTACTACTTGCTGATTGCCAAATAAAAAAGATTCTGAAGGTCGGGTGGGGGAGACGTGCGATGTTCCTCCCGCCGGCCTTGCCTATAAAATTGCAAGGAAGAAGAGAAAAATAGCCCGAAACACTTGCATATTTCGGGACAACCCTCTATCTTTGCACCGCTTTTTAACAGAAAGCCCATAAGTTTGGACTATGGTGTAATGGTAGCACAACAGGTTTTGGTTCTGTTTGTCCAGGTTCGAATCCTGGTAGTCCAACTGCATCAGGTAAGAGGGAAGTTGCAAATCGTGACTTCCCTCTTTTGCTGTATGCCTATACAATCTCAAATTTAAAATTTGAAATTAATAATTTAATGTGCTTGTGCGGATTGGCCTTTCCTCTGCCTACAAAGATACAAAACCGCGCTCCGCTTGTCAAGAGGTAGTGAAGGGGTTTGGTGGCTCATTAACGTCTGTTAACCCGATACAGATATCTGTAGGCGCGATTGGAGTGTTTTTTTAAGTTACGAGCTACGAGTGATGTGTAG
>SAMEA3663297__coassemble_262_pt1 | contig 33048 bp, 30 predicted proteins | sample SAMEA3663297__metabat2_low_PE_003 | metagenome-assembled genome bin SAMEA3663297 (sample SAMEA3663297) | pig gut metagenome | biome: pig gut; feature: pig-associated habitat; material: faeces | place: China | collected 2013
CCCTGCGTGTTGGGGTGTAGCCGGTCGTTCTCCTTGTCCCAGAAGTAGTCCAGCTGTTCCTGCACCATCGGCTGCAGTCCGCTGACGGCATTCAGGTCTATCACAGGCATGGCCCACAGGTTGCCGGCCTCTTTGATAGCCTCTACGTAGGCATCGATGTAGGCTCCGCACGTGTTCTGATAGTTCTCGTCGGGTTGCACGTTGCTGTCGTTGAAGTAGGCCCGTCCCCTATGCAGCGGAGTCATCAGTATGATTTGTTTGGTCGGGTAGGTCTGTTTCAGCTGTCTCAGTGCCAGGTTGATGCGACCGCGGTAGGTTGTGTCGGTCAGCGAGAGGGTGCGGTGCCGGCGAGGTCCCGTCCGTTTGGGACGTCCGTCGTTGGCATATTCCACCTCCTCCATCTGTTCATCAAACCATTCTCCCAAAGGCAGTCCCTTGTTGTAGTCGTTCGTGCCCATCAGGATGAGTATGCCGTCCACGTCGTCGCCATGCTCCTGCTTCAGTTGGGTGGTCTGTCGGGGAATGTCGTTCCACTGCCGCCCGCTGATGGCATAGACGTAGGGCGTGATGCCTATCCAATCCTGCAGGAAACTCCAGTAGTTCTTGATTTGTCCTCCCTTCAGGTTGGGGTCGGTGATGGAGTCGCCGAAGAAGGCTACCTTCTTCCCCTGCCAGGGATGTGTGTACGTGATAGCCGTCTGGACGGACGAGTGAGGTGCGGCAGTTTGTGCCTCTGCCGCTGCGTTCCCTCCAAGCAGCAGGGCTCCGCTCAGGCAGAGCGTCAGTAAGGGTTGATAGCGTGTCATACGATACATATTGTTTTAGGGTTGTCTGTAAATTCCTTCAAAAGTAGGAGGTTTTTTTGAAAAACAGCGTCACAGACCTCCCTTTTTTTATTGATTTATAGATAGGATGGCGGGAAGTTCATTTTATTTTCGTACTTTTGCACCCCTAAAAAGTGTGTTTGTTTGTAAACGGATAATTAAGCATATACTATGTTCGATAATTTAAGTGAACGGCTTGAGAGGTCGTTCAAGATTCTGAAAGGTGAGGGAAAAATCACCGAAATCAATGTGGCAGAGACGTTGAAGGACGTGCGTAAGGCATTGCTTGATGCCGACGTCAACTACAAGGTTGCCAAGAATTTTACAGATACTGTCAAGGAGAAAGCCCTGGGACAGAACGTGCTGACAGCCGTGAAGCCCAGCCAGCTGATGGTGAAGATTGTACACGACGAGCTGGCCAAGCTGATGGGTGGCGAGACGGTCGATATCAACCTCAGTGGCAAGCCGGCGGTCATCCTGATGTCCGGTCTGCAAGGTTCGGGTAAGACCACCTTCTCCGGTAAGCTGGCCCGTATGCTCAAATCCAAGCGCAACCGCCGTCCCCTGCTGGTGGCCTGTGACGTCTACCGTCCTGCCGCTATCGAGCAGCTGCGTGTGCTGGCCGAGCAGATCAACGTGCCTATGTACAGCGAGCCGGACAGCAAGGATCCCGTAGCCATTGCCCAGCACGCCATCCAGGAGGCCAAGGCCAAGGGCTACGACCTGGTCATCGTCGATACCGCCGGCCGCCTGGCCGTGGATGAGGAGATGATGAACGAGATTGCCGCCATCAAGGCTGCCATCCAACCCGACGAAATCCTCTTCGTGGTCGATGCCATGACCGGTCAGGATGCCGTCAACACCGCCCGCGAATTCAACGAACGACTCGACTTCAACGGTGTGGTACTGACCAAGCTCGATGGTGATACCCGTGGTGGTGCCGCCCTCTCTATCCGCACCGTGGTGAACAAGCCCATCAAGTTTGTGGGTACCGGTGAGAAGCTGGAGGCCATCGACCAGTTCCATCCCGCCCGTATGGCCGACCGTATCCTCGGTATGGGTGACATCGTCTCACTCGTAGAGCGTGCCCAGGAGCAGTACGACGAGGAGGAGGCCAAGCGACTGCAGAAGAAAATCCAGAAGAACCAGTTCGACTTCAACGATTTCATGAGTCAGATTCAGCAAATCAAGAAGATGGGTAACCTGAAGGAACTGGCCTCCATGATACCGGGCGTAGGCAAGGCCATCAAGGACATCGACATAGACGACAATGCTTTCAAAAGCATCGAGGCCATCATCAACTCCATGACCCCCAAGGAACGCACCAATCCCGAGATACTGAACGGCAGCCGCCGCCAGCGCATTGCCAAGGGTAGCGGTACCAACATCCAGGAGGTGAACCGCCTGCTGAAGCAGTTCGACCAGACACGCAAGATGATGAAGATGGTGACGGGTAGCAAGATGGGCAAGATGATGATGCCGAAAATGAAGCGATAAACCAAACGAAGATATAGAGAAACAACATGCAACTGATTGACGGAAAAGCCATCTCCGAGCAGGTGAAGCAGGAGATTGCAGCAGAAGTAGCTGAAATTGTGAAGAACGGAGGCAAACGCCCCCACCTGGCAGCCATTCTGGTGGGACACGACGGAGGCAGTGAGACGTACGTGGCCGCCAAGGTGAAAGCGTGCGAAGTGTGTGGATTCAAATCCTCGCTGATTCGTTACGAGGCCGATGTGACGGAGGAGGAACTGCTGGCGAAGGTGCGCGAACTGAACGAGGATGCCGATGTGGACGGTTTCATTGTACAGCTGCCTCTGCCCAAGCATATCTCTGAGCAGAAGGTCATCGAGACCATCGACTACCGCAAGGATGTGGACGGATTCCACCCTATCAACGTGGGCCGCATGTCCATCGGACTGCCTTGCTACGTCTCCGCTACCCCGAACGGTATCCTCGAACTACTCAAACGCTATCAGATAGAGACACAAGGCAAGAAGTGTGTCGTATTGGGACGCAGCAACATCGTGGGCAAGCCTATGGCCACGCTGATGATGCAGAAGGCTTATCCCGGCGATGCTACCGTCACCGTATGCCACAGCCGCAGTAAGGATCTGGTGAAGGAGTGCCGCGAAGCCGACATCATCATCGCTGCTTTGGGACAGCCTAACTTTGTGAAGGCCGATATGGTGAAGGAGGGAGCCGTCGTCATCGACGTAGGTACCACCCGCGTGCCCGATGCTACCCGTAAGTCGGGCTTCAAGCTGACAGGTGACGTGAAGTTCGACGAGGTCTCTCCCAAGTGCTCCTATATCACACCTGTGCCGGGCGGGGTGGGACCCATGACCATCGTGTCACTGATGAAGAATACCTTGCTGGCCGGCAAAAAGGCCATTTACCAATAAAATAGTTGTAGGGGCAGACCTGTGTGTCTGCCCTGAATGCATCCACGGCCACCGCATCCATGAAACGAACTCTCCTGACAGCGGCACTGATACTCTATAGCAGCCTCCTCCTCTTCCCTCAGGAAAGGCTGACGCTGCTGTTTGCAGGAGACCTTATGCAGCATCAGGCACAGATAGAGTCGGCTCGGCAGCCTGACGGCAGTTTCGACTATCGCCCCTGCTTTGCACCTGTACGCTCCCTCATTGAGGAGGCCGACATTGCTATAGGCAATTTGGAAGTGACCTTGGCCGGACGACCCTATAGCGGCTATCCCTGTTTCAGTGCTCCCGATGAGTTCGCCACAGCATTGCAGGAGGCCGGGTTTGACGTGTTGCTCACGGCCAACAACCATTGCCTCGACCGAAGCCGGAGGGGGTTGGAACGCACCATCCGCGTGCTTGATTCGTTGCACATCGCTCACCTGGGTACCTATCAGAATCGCTCTTCGCGTTCGGCAAGCTATCCGTTGCTGATAGAGAAGAAAGGTTTTCGCATCGTACTGCTCAATGCCACTTATGGGACTAACGGTTTCGAGGTCATCCCTCCCAATATAGTCAACTACCTTCATCGTGAGGAGCTGCAAGCTGACATTCAGAAGGCACGTGCCTGGCATCCCGATGCCATCATTGCTTGCGTGCATTGGGGAGAGGAGTACAGACGGCATCCCTCCAAGGAACAGCGTGCGTGGGCCGAATGGCTGTTGCAGCAGGGGGTCACCCACATCATCGGCTCTCACCCCCATGTGGTGCAGCCGATGGAACTGCGCACGCAGGGCAGCCGGCAACATGTGGTGGTCTATTCATTGGGCAATTTCATCTCCAATATGAGCCGGGAGGATGCCGACGGTGGTGCCGTCTTCATGCTGGAACTTCAGAAACCGTTTGTCAGCCAGCTGTTGCCTCCCTTGTTCCCATGGGACGAGTCGTTGCTGCGTGCCGAAGTCCCCCTCCCTTCCCCCTGTCGTGTCTCCCGCTGCGGATACCGTCTGGTATGGACGGCCCGCCCGGCACTGAGCGGTGCATCCCATTATTCACTTTATCCTGTCAACTCGCCGGCGGTCGGCCAGCTGTCTGTCGAAGCCCGCAATCGCCTGGATATCTTTGCCAAACGTTCGCTTGAGCTTTTCCGTCAGTACAACCTCCACGTACCGGCGTGGCAGGAAACTGACAATTCTTACTAAAAATATCTTCCTGAAATTTTGCTGGAACGAAAATAATCTCTATCTTTGCACCGCATTTAGGAAATGCAACAACATGGTGGCTGTAGTTCAGTTGGTTAGAGCGTCAGATTGTGGTTCTGAATGTCGAGGGTTCGAGTCCCTTCTGCCACCCAGTAAAAAGAGAAGATTCCATTCGGGGTTTTCTCTTTTTTGTGTCTGTAATCTGGCTCCTGCATCATTTTTGGAGAATCTCCGATTTTTAATGAGGTTTTTCTTGTGGTTTTCATTTAAACTCCTTATCTTTGTCTTAGGAAAAGCGAATAAGCATAGCCGCATTGATTGGATCGGGAAACTCATCAAATATATCTGAAATACCGAGACAAGCTTCGCTTCTCAATGGCGGGCCACGCCCTTCGGGGGAACCTTTGAGTCGGTGGATTACAAAGAGAACGAGCTCTCAAATCATGTCTTTCGGAGTTTCATCACATCATCGATGCGGCTTTTTTCATACAAAGGGGATGGGAAGTCTGTGACAGATTTCCCGTCCTCTTTCTCACTATATATAGGTATATGTTTCGTTCCGGTCCCGTTTGTGCGATGCTTCATGCGGTTGCAGTACCACAGCCTTCTATCCAAATCGGTTTTGTGCTTTATGCTAAACTAATAAGCAACAGCGGTTGGAAGTTAAAAAAGAATTCATATCTTTGCGGAGTGGTGCCATTTTTACCTTTTAATGTCATGGAAAATAAGAATGCGATTATGCGGGAGATTACTCCGCTGTCCGATCGGGATTGTTTCTATGTAGCCGATCGAAAGAAGACAGAGTTTACATACCCTATCCATTGTCATGCGGAGTTTGAACTGAACTTCACCGAACATGCGGCCGGAGTGAAACGTGTCGTGGGCGACTCTGCCGAGGTTATCGGCGACTATGACCTGGTGTTGATAACCGGCAAGGAACTGGAGCACGTATGGAAACAGCACGAATGTACGTCGAAGGACATACGCGAAATCACGATTCAGTTCTCTCCCGACCTCTTCTTCGGCAGCCTTATCAACAAAAATCAGTTCGATAGCATCCGACGGATGCTGCAACGGGCGCAGTGTGGCCTCTGTTTTCCCATGCAGGCCATCATGAAGGTGTACAACTGGCTGGACAAACTGGCATCTGCCGAGCAGGGCTTTTATGCAGTGATGAGTTTCATGCGTATTCTGTACGAACTTTCACTGTATGACGATGCCAGAGTGCTCTCCAGCTCTTCATTTGCCAAAATAGAGAACTTCTCAGACAGTCGCCGCGTGCAGAGGGTGCAGCGTTACATCGCAGCGCACTATCAGGAAGAGATACGTCTGACCGACTTGGCCGATATGGTGGGTATGACGCCGGTCGCCTTTAGCCGTTTCTTCCGGCTTCGTACAGGCAAGACCCTTTCCGACTATATCATCGATATCCGTTTGGGTTATGCCACCCGTTTGCTGGTAGACTCTCAGCGCACCATTGCCGAAATAGGATACGATAGCGGCTTCAACAATCTCTCCAATTTCAACCGCCTTTTCAAGCGCAAGAAGGGAATGTCGCCCAAAGAGTTCCGGGAGGGCTACAGGAAAAAGAAGCTGGTAATATAGCAGCTGGATTGTATTTTGTCCTGCATTATTCCATGGGTTTAAGAAATATACGTCAATAGGATGAATTAGTATCATTCAGCGTTATTAAAAGCGGTTATCTTTGCCATAAAAAACGATTATTTTATTTATTGGTAAAGAAAAATATATATGAATAGAAGTTTGATTTGTTATGCATTGGTTGCAATGCTGTTCTTCTCGTGTGCAAGCAGAACTCACGATTCAAAGAAAGAGTTTATCCGGGTGGAAAACGGACGGTTTATGAAAGACGGGAAGCCTTATTATTACGTGGGAGCTAATTTCTGGTATGGAGCCATCTTGGCTTCCGAAGGACAAGGTGGTAACCGCAAACGATTATCTGAAGAATTGGATTCATTGAAGGCCATAGGCATTGACAATCTGCGTGTTTTGGTCGGGGCAGATGGCCATCCTGCACCATCTAAGGTGGAACCGGCTCTTCAGGTAGCTCCGGGTGTCTACAACGATACAATATTGGCAGGTTTGGATTATCTGATGATGGAGCTGAACAAGCGCGATATGTATGCGGTGCTCTATCTCAATAACTCTTGGGAATGGAGTGGCGGATACGGACAATATTTGGAATGGGCCGGTTACGGAAAGGCACCTGTACCAGCGGTCGATGGTTGGCCGGCTTTCATGGAGTATGTGAAGCAATATGCACAGGCCGATTCCGCTAAAACACTGTTTGCCAATCATGTGAAAGACATTGTCACCCGTACCAATCGTTTTACGGGTGAGCGTTATGTGGATGATTCTGCTCTGATGGCTTGGCAGATAGGCAACGAACCTCGCGCTTTTTCTGATGAAAACAAGGAGCCTTATGCACAATGGATGGCCGAAATTGCGGCTCTGATAAAGACGTTGGATCCCAATCATCTGGTATCTACCGGCAGCGAAGGTAAGGCGGGGATAGAGGACGATTTGAATATGTATGAGCGTGTGCATAAGGATGGGAACATCGATTACATGACCATTCATGTCTGGCCCTACAACTGGGGATGGGCAAAAGAAGACAGTCTGGAAGAAAATGAGCCGGAGGCAGAAAGCAAGACGTTGCGCTATGTGCAGGAACATCTCCGGGTAGCTCAAAAGTATGGCAAACCGCTGGTGATGGAGGAGTTCGGCTATCCTCGTGATGGAATGAAGTTCGTAAAGGATGTATCTACGACGGCTCGTGATAACTATTATAGATATGTGTTTTCGCTGATTGAACAATCGGCCCGAGAAAAAGGGGTGTTTGCCGGATGCAACTTTTGGGCATGGGGTGGATTGGCCCAATTGTTAGTCGACCACACTACATGGCAGCGGTGGGACGACTATACAGGCGATCCGGCTCAGGAACCTCAAGGATTGAATTCAGTTTTTGCCAGTGATGCTTCTACGCTCTCTGTCATTCAACGAGCCAATGACAACCTGAGGAGTATGAGTGAATGATGTTGTGAAGAAGGCGGCTTTATCTTGTTCGTTACATTGTATGGGAATATTGCTGTCCGAAAGATTTCATCATAGAACGAATAAAAATGTTATAACGAATTAGCAAAACTATTTGCAAAAATATAGTTATATTTGCAGAACTTATGTTCTACAACCGGAGAACTTATGTTAAAACGACTTTTAACATAAGTTCTCTGGGGTAAGTTACTTATTTCATCAGTCATCAATATCAATAAGCTGGAAACGGGTGTTGTACTTCAGCTCTTGTCCGTTGGTAAGTGTCACTTCGTACAGCGATTTCTCACGTTCCATCTTGACAATCCTTGCCTCGGGAAAGAGTGATGCGACGTGTTGACGAATGGTTTCGGGCACGATGTCTTGAGGTACGGCACCGGATTTGCAACTTACTTCCTTCCATTCCCCCTTCTTGTCAAACTCCAGCTTGTTCCCATCGGTAAAGATTACCTCATAGCTCTTTTCCAGAAAATCAGTCTCTACCTTGGCAAGTGCCACTTGACTGTCGGCAAAATGGAGCCGGATGAACTGTTGTGCCTTTTGAGGCATCTGTGTGATGGTAATGGGACGCGCATTGTCCGCTCTCACAATGGTCTGCAAGGCGAACAGGCAGACCATAATCAAACTTAATTGCTTCATACGTATCATAATCTATCCATTTTAGTTTTACAAACAAAGTAACGGCAATTCTATGAAATATAACAGGAAAAACGGGTCAAATGTTGTTCAAAAAATGCAAAACACCTCTTTAATCATCGTTAACTCGCTTAAAAAAAGTTATAAAACGAATCAGTAAACTATTTGCAAGAAGATAGTTTTTATCTTTGCTCACTGTTAGCACCCTGCGAAAGTGGAACTCGCACAGAAATGAAAAAAAACAGACTGATATGGAACCTTACTATATATTGAAAGCTATTGACGCAGCCTTAGATGCCGGTAATCGGATACGCGCTATATACGACCATCCGGATTCGGATTTTCAGATTGAACGAAAAGCCGATGATTCTCCATTAACCATAGCTGACCGTAAGGCACACGAAGCCATTGCCAATGCCTTGGCGGACACGCCTTTCCCCTTGCTGAGCGAGGAGGGAAAGTTGATGCCTTATGCTGATCGTAAGGGATGGCAAGCGTTGTGGGTGGTGGATCCGCTGGACGGAACCAAAGAGTTCATCAAACGCAACGGTGAGTTTACGGTGAACATTGCGTGGGTGAGGGAGGGAGTCCCTGTGATGGGGGTCATCTACCTGCCCGTAAGACGTGTCCTCTACTTTGCCGATGAAGAACTGGGGGCCTATAAGGTGGCGGACATGACCTACCGGGAGGGGCTGACACTGGATCAGTTACGGGAGCGAGCTGTACGACTGCCTGCGGCAGATGGGCACACTTCGCTGGTAGTGGTGGCCTCGCGCTCGCATTTGACACCAGAGACCGAAGCTTATATAGAAGAACTGAGGCTACGGCATGGTGCCGTGGAACTGGTCTCTTCGGGCAGTTCCTTGAAGATATGTCTGGTGGCGGAAGGGGTGGCCGATGTCTATCCCCGCTTTGCACCTACCATGGAGTGGGATACGGCTGCCGGACACGCTATCGCTCGTGCCGCTGGCCGGGAAATGTATCAGGTTGGAACCGATGCCCCCCTCCGCTATAACAAGGAAAATCTGCTAAATCCTTGGTTCGTGGTAGAACCTCGCAGAAGGAATAAAAAGTAGTAATCAACTAAAAAAGTGTAGGATGACATTCGAAATGCTGATTGTGTTGTTGGGCTTGCTGGCTATGGTGGTGGCATTGGTGACGGATCGTATGCGTCCAGGAATGGTGCTTTTTTCCGTAGTTGTATTGTTCTTGTGTGCCGGCATCCTGACACCATCCGAGATGCTGGAGGGATTTAGCAACAAGGGGATGATAACCGTGGCACTGCTATTTCTGGTCAGCGAAGGAGTCCGCCAATCGGGAGCCTTGGGGCAACTGATCAAACGACTGCTTCCGCAGGGAAGAACTACTGTGTTCAAAGCGCAGTTGCGTATGTTGCCTGTCATCTCATTCGTCTCGGCCTTCTTGAACAATACGCCTGTGGTCGTCATTTTTGCCCCCATCATCAAGCGGTGGGCAGAGTCAGTCAGACTGCCAGCCACCAAATTCCTGATACCACTGTCGTACGTCACCATATTGGGGGGTATCTGTACGCTGATAGGTACCTCTACCAATTTGGTGGTACATGGTATGATACTGGAGGCCGGATACGAAGGGTTCTCCATGTTCGAGTTGGGCAAGGTGGGCATCTTTATAGCAGTAGCAGGTATCCTGTATCTGTTTATATTCTCATCGAGACTGTTACCGGATCAACGTGGCCATGCGGTGGATGCGGACGACGACCTGGAAGAGCGTGGGGACCTGCATCGGGTGGAGGCTGTACTGGGTGCACGTTTCCCTGGTATCAACAAGAGGCTGGGCGAATTCAACTTTAAACGTCACTATGGCGCAGAGGTTAGAGAGATCAAACGGGGAGGACAGAGCTTGACTGAAAGTCTGAGCGAAGAATATTTGCGGGAGGGAGATACATTGGTGTTGCTGGCAGATGACTCGTTCATCCAGGCGTGGGGCGAGTCGTCAGTGTTCGTGATGCTGGCTAACGGTAGGGATGCAGAGCCGGTGGCCGGACGCAGAAAACGCTGGTTCGCATTGGCACTGCTGATACTGATGATTGTGGGGGCTACGGTGGGTGAACTGCCTGCTGTGCGCAAAGCCTTGCCCGGCATCAAGCTGGACATGTTCTTTTTCGTTTCTGTCACTACCATCATCATGGCGTGGACTCACGTTTTTCCCGCTCGTAAGTATACGAAATATATCTCTTGGGACATTCTCATCACCATCGCTTGTGCTTTTGCAATCAGCAAGGCGATGGTCAATTCCGGAGTGGCAGATGGCGTGGCAGGGCTCATCATTGACATGAGCGACAGTTACGGACCTTACGTTCTGTTGGCGGCTTTGTTTATCATCACCAATCTCTTTACGGAGTTGATTACTAACAATGCGGCAGCTGCACTGGCCTTCCCTCTGGCGCTCTCTATCTCAGCGCAACTGGGAGTCAGCCCGATGCCCTTCTTTGTGGTCATCTGCATGGCGGCGTCTGCCAGCTTCTCCACCCCAATCGGTTATCAGACCAATCTGATTGTGCAAGGTATAGGTAATTATCGCTTTACAGATTTTGTGCGTATAGGATTGCCCCTGAATATCATCACGTTTTTAATTTCGGTATTTCTAATACCTATTATTTGGCCATTTTAAATGAATGTTGAGTTATGACACAAAAGCATATCTATCCGATTTTTGATCGAATGCTCTCCCGTACAGACAAAGAGGAGCTGATGGGACAACACGCCGTCATGGTATGGTTTACAGGATTGAGCGGTTCGGGGAAAAGTACGTTGGCCATCGCTCTGGAAAGGGAACTGCATAGACGAGGATTGTTCTGCCGTATGCTGGATGGAGACAACATCCGTAGCGGCATCAATAATAACCTGGGCTTCTCGGAAGAGGATCGTGTAGAGAACATACGTCGCATAGCCGAGGTAGCTCGTCTGTTTATAGATACAGGCGTTATCACCATTGCCGCTTTCATCAGTCCCACGAATCGTCTGCGACAGATGGCAGCCGACATTATTGGGCGGGAGGACTTTCTGGAAATCTTTGTCAGCACACCGCTACAGACGTGTGAGGAGAGGGATGTGAAGGGTCTCTACGCCAAGGCGCGGCGAGGAGAAATAAAGAATTTTACGGGCATCTCGGCACCTTTTGAGGTACCTGAACACCCGACCCTGACATTGGATACTTCCTGCCTCTCCGTGGAAGAGGCTGTAGACCGCTTGTTGGCACTGGTGTTGCCTAAAGTTGAACCTAAAAAGAAGTAAAGCTCTATGGAAACAGTATATAGACTGAGCCACTTGAAGGAACTCGAAGCCGAGTCCATCCATATCATCCGTGAGGTGGCAGCGGAATTTGAGAACCCGGTGATGCTGTACAGCATCGGAAAGGACTCGTCGGTGATGGTACGACTGGCTGAGAAAGCATTTTATCCGGGTAAGGTACCTTTCCCCTTGATGCACATTGACTCCAAATGGAAATTCAGGGAGATGATAGAGTTTCGTGACGAGTATGCCAAAAAGTATGGTTGGAATCTCATTGTAGAGAGTAATATGGAGGCCTATCGAGCCGGTGTGGGACCCTTTACGCATGGTAGTAAGGTGCATACCGACTTGATGAAAACCAAGGCGTTGCTTCAGGCATTGGACAAATACAAGTTTGACGCGGCCTTTGGTGGAGCACGCCGAGATGAGGAGAAGTCGCGTGCGAAGGAACGTATATTTTCGTTTCGCGACAAGTTCCATCAGTGGGATCCGAAGAATCAACGGCCGGAGCTGTGGGACATCTACAATGCCCGCGTGCATAAGGGGGAGAGTATCCGTGTGTTCCCGCTGAGTAACTGGACCGAACTGGACATCTGGCAGTATATCCGGTTGGAAAACATACCTATCGTGCCACTCTATTTTGCCAAGGAACGTCCTTGTGTGGAGATAGATGGCAATCTGATTATGGCGGATGATGACCGCCTGCCGGCATCGTACCGTGACAAGATACAGATGCGCATGGTACGCTTCCGCACGTTGGGATGCTGGCCGCTGACAGGGGCTGTGGAGAGTACGGCTGACACCATTGAGAAGATTGTAGAGGAGATGATGACCACTACCAAGAGCGAGCGTACGACGCGAGTGATTGATTTCGACCAGGATGCCAGCATGGAGCAGAAGAAACGGGAAGGATATTTCTAAATGAAAGAAAGGATTTGTACAATGGATGATTCAAAACTGGATATAAAAGCATTTCTGGATAAGGATGAGCAGAAGGACTTGCTGCGATTGCTGACTGCAGGTTCGGTGGACGACGGGAAATCTACACTGATAGGACGCCTGTTGTTCGACAGTAAGAAGATATATGAAGACCAGCTGGATGCATTGGAACGGGACAGCAAACGCATGGGGAATGCCGGCGAGCACATTGACTACGCATTGCTGCTGGACGGATTGAAGGCGGAGCGCGAGCAGGGTATCACCATTGATGTGGCTTACCGCTACTTCTCGACGAACAACCGCAAGTTTATCATCGCAGACACTCCGGGGCACGAACAATATACACGAAACATGATTACTGGCGGCTCCACCGCAAACCTTGCCGTCATTCTGGTGGACGCACGTACAGGTATCATCACGCAGACCCGTCGCCACACATTTCTGGTCTCGTTGCTGGGAATCAAGCATGTGGTACTGGCTGTGAACAAGATGGATTTGGTAGATTTCTCTGAAAAACGTTTTTGCAACATCGTGTCGGCCTACAAGGAGTTTATCGCTCCGCTGGACATCCCTGACGTGCAGTGCATACCTTTGTCGGCACTGGATGGAGACAACGTAGTGGAAAAGTCTGTGCGGACACCTTGGTATGCAGGACCCTCGTTGCTCGATTTCCTGGAAAATGTACCTATCAGCAACGACCATAACCTGTCCGATTTCCGCTTTCCCGTGCAGTATGTGTTGCGACCGAATCTCGATTTCAGAGGCTTCTGTGGAAAGGTGTCCTCGGGTATTGTCCGCAAAGGAGACGAGGTGCTGGCACTCCCTTCAGGAAAGAGGTCTCGCGTCAAGCACATCGTGACCTATGACGGCGAACTGAATGAAGCCTTCCCGCCCCAATCCATCACACTTACGTTGGAGGATGAGATAGATGTGTCGCGCGGAGAGATGCTGGTTCATCCGGATAACATGCCCTTGGTCGGGCGCGTGCTGGATGCCATGCTGGTGTGGATGGATGAGGAGCCGATGGATATGAATAAGTCCTTTTTCATCAAGCAGACCACCAACCTGAGCCGTGTCCGCATAGATGACATTATGTACAAGGTGGATGTGAACACGATGGAGCATCTCTCTGAACAGAACGGACGTCTGACTGTAGAAACGCTGCCGATGACACTCAACCAGATAGGACGGGTGGCGCTGACGACGGCCAAAGCACTGTTCTTTGATTCCTATCGGACGAACAAGGCCACTGGAGCCTTTGTCCTGATTGACCCCATCAGCAACAATACCTGTGCCGTGGGGATGATTATCGGCCGACTGGACGAGAAGGAACTGCATCAGGCATCGGATCTGCCGGTGATAGATTTGTCTCGTCTGGACATCTCGCCAGAACACTACCCGGCTATTGAAAAGGCTTTCAAGGAACTGGAACGACAAGGTATTGCTGTACACCTCAAAAAGTAAGGTGACAGATAGTGTGACAATGACTAGTTTATATTAAAATGGGACTTTTAGAATTCGATAAACTGCCTATCAATACGTTGGTAGGAGCAGACTGGAATACATTCAAGGCCGTTACGGCCGGACGCGAGGTGGATGCTGCGTATCGAGGCAAGTATCGGCTGACAAAGGCCGTGTGTCGGTTACTCTCCCTGCTGGCTCCATTGCAGGATCGACGTTACGACAAATTGCTGGCTGACAAGCCGCTGGAATATGACCCCGTATTTATCTTGGGGCATTGGCGCAGTGGTACTACCTTCATGCACAATGTATTCTCATGCGACCGTCATTTCGGATACAATACCACGTATCAGACGGTTTTTCCCCACCTGATGATGTGGGGACAACCTTTTTTTAAGAAAAATATGAGCTGGCTGATGCCGGACAAGAGACCGACGGACAATATGGAGTTGGCTGTAGACTTGCCGCAAGAGGAAGAGTTTGCATTGACTAATATGATGCCATACACCTACTACAACTTTTGGTTCCTTCCCCGACATCAACAGGAGTATGCGGACAAGTATCTACTATTTAATGGCCTGACACCACAGGAATTGAAAATGTTTGAGGAGACATTTGTGAAACTGATAAAAATTTCGCTTTGGAATACGCACGGAACCCAGTTCCTAAGTAAGAATCCGCCTCATACCGGACGGGTGAAAGAGCTGGTGAAGATGTTCCCTCAGGCTAAGTTTATCTATCTGATACGCAATCCCTATACGGTGTTTGAAAGCACTCGCAGTTTCTTTACGAATACCATCCAGCCGCTGAAGTTTCAGGACATTGCTCCCGAAGAGTTAGAAGCGAACATTCTCTCTATCTATACCAAATTGTATCAGAAGTACGAGACGGACAAGGGGTGTATCCCGCAGGGTCATCTGATAGAGGTGAAGTTCGAGGACTTTGAGGCCGATGCATTGGGGATGACGGAGCATATCTATCAGACACTCTCCATACCGGGGTTTGCAGAAGCACGTCCGGCCATTGAGAACTATGTGGGCGGAAAGAAGGGATACAAGAAAAACCGTTACCAATATGATGAGCGGACTGTGCAATTGGTGCAAAAGCATTGGGGGTATGCGTTGGAGCAGTGGAACTATCAGCTTTGAGACAATGGAGGAGATGAAACGTATACGGATGCTGACTGCAATCGTTTGGGTCAGTTTGAGCCTTTGTCTGCCCCTATGGGCCCAACATCATACAGTGGAGCCAATCCCTTTTGGTGACATGAACCAGTGGGTAGACCGACAGATTAAGGAATCTGGTATTATAGGTGGGGCAACCAAGCATGTGTACGCCATTGCCCCTACCGTTACCTTGACAGACAACAGTGCTTACCGAAACAGGGGTGGGTCGCCCTGGGCCTCGTCCAACGTAATGGCGCGTGTGATGGGAGTCACCAAGACGAACACCTCCGTCTTTCCAGAGAAAAGAGACAGTGGTTTCTGTGCCCGCTTGGATACACGAATGGAGAGTGTCAAGGTGGCCGGGCTGTTGGACATCACGGTACTGGCTGCTGGTTCCATCTTTTTGGGAGAGACACACGAGCCTATCAAGGGAACAAAGAATCCACAGAAGATGATCAATTCGGGCATTACTTTTACGAAAAAGCCAATCGCCGTACAATTTGACTACAAGGTGAAGATGTCCGACCGGGCGAAGAGAATCCGGGCTACCGGTTTCGGTAAGATTACCGATGTGGAAGGGAAGGACTTCCCAGCCGTGATTCTGCTACTGCAAAAACGGTGGGAAGATAGCAAAGGAAATATCTATGCTAAACGGGTGGGTACCATGGTGGTGCGCTATTATGCTTCGACTACGGATTGGCGGAACAAAGTGACCTATCCCATTCTGTATGGAGACATCACGGGAGATTCGGCTTACAAGGTGCACATGATGCGTTTGCAGGTGGAGGAACGCTATGCTGTGAACAGCAAAGGCAACAGTGTGCCTATTCGCGAAGTGGCTTGGGGATCGGCTGATGATGAACCGACCCACCTCATCTTACAGTTCACTTCGAGCCACGGAGGAGCCTATGTCGGCTCGCCTGGAAATTCGCTGTGGGTGGATAATGTGAACTTGATTTATTGATGTTTCCGCTATTATCAAGGCATTTTTTTATATAAAATCTTTGGAGTTATTAAAAAAGTGTCTATTTTTGCAGCAAGTTTTGTGTCGTATAGGCACGCGAGAACTGTGGAAAAAAGGAGGTTAAGAAGCTTTAACATGGGAAAGTCCCTAACTACTAAAACAATAGCACGTTATGTGGCGTTCTTGCTTTACTGCCTGTCTCCCGTAGGGGGATTTTGTCAGACGGGAGAACTGGTGACGGATGTGCTGGTGGAAATGGGGTTTGAAAATGTACGATGGACGGAAGATGAAACCGAACGGGTTTATGTGTTGCAGAATTCAATTTATCGTCTGCAAGGCGTGGGAATCGGGAAAGCAGTGGATGTAATCCAACGTTGGGGCATACCTCATGGCAAATCCTGTCGGGTGATTGTGCTTGACAACGGAGTTCCGCAGATTTCGCTCTGCTATCGGCGCACAGCGGAGGTTGATACGCTGTCAGTCGTCCGACGTCAGGTATGGGATGCCAGTTATGAACTGGGAGGTGCCTGGAAGAAGGTGAAACGGGCGAAGACGAAAAATAGCTCTTTGTTTAAGGTTGATGTGCTGGTCTATCCTCAGTTGTCATTCAGAAACTTGATATTGACTCAAATCTACCAAGTGCTGTTTGACTTGAGCCCGGCTGTTGAGGTCTCTTTCTGGAGTGGTATGCGTCTGACGGCACAGTTGAAGGTGCCGGTGTATAACGATGGCTATGGGGACTACGAGGGGAAAATTCATCCGGGGCATCTGACGTTGTCGCAGAGTTTCCGTTTGCCTTATCAGCTGTTCGGAAAGTTGACAGTAGGCTGTTTTAGCGCAGACCGTTTCGGAGTGGACGTTGCGCTTAGACATCCTTTTAAAGATGAACGCCTCTCTGCTATGGTACGTGTGGGGTATACGGGTGTCGGTTTTTGGGATGGATTCCGATATCATTATGATACGGATATGACGCTGACTTGGACGTTGGGTGCAGGCTTCTATTGGCCTCAGTATAACACTCAGTTCCTATTGAAAGCCGAACAGTACCTCAAAGAGGATAGGGGAGTGAAATTTGAAATGATACGCCACTTTCGCTATTGTTCTATCGGATTTTATGCGATGAAGGCTAAAGAGGCAAAGGCAAACGGAGGGTTTCGTTTTCAAGTGGCTCTGCCGCCTTATCGATGCAAACGATATAAGAATCGTTGGCCACGGATTGATACGGCTCCTTCGATGGGTATTATATACAACGCGGGAAATGAACGCTATTATTATAAGGAATATAAAGCGGAGGCCTGCGATAATATAATTAAGGAGAATAGTTTTAATCCATATTTTATTAAGTCTGAATTGTTAAATTTTTAAATTATTATTGAGATGAAAAAGATTAAATTCTTGAACGGTTTGAAAGCTATGTTCGCTTTTGCCGTAGTTGCATTGACAGGATCTCTCTTCACCTCTTGTGAGAAAGAAGATGTGAATGCGACATTCGAGTCAAAGCCCGCTGAGGCTGTTATCAATGTGGAAGTACGTGAGTTCTTTACTCAAAGCGTGGTAACCAATGAGGCTACGATTACTTCAGACAAAGGTGCAGTTGAAAATGGCAAACTGACTTTGACCGGTAACAAAGATCTGGCTGCTCAAACTGTCAACTTTACTGCTACTTATAAGGGTAATTCCGGTACAACCAGTGTTACCATTCCTGCACTGAAAGCCGGTACAGTAGCTGAATTTAAGGTGACAATTACTGTAGCTTACCAAGAGCCCGCGGAGGACAAGACGCTGGTTATTGCAACGAAATTTGGCGACCCCGTAACCAAAACTTACGATTTGGGTGATCCCTCTCACAGCCATGCCGATGCCATGTGGATGGAAAACGCTAACGACTATATCTTGAGACGTACGTTCACTTATACGAAGCGTGACTATTCTAAGGTCGTCAAGAACGAACTGGATAGCAGAGTAGATTTCGATTCTTCTGCATATACGTATGACAATTCAGAGGATGTTTCTGTAGAGTTCAAATTCTCTGCTTGGAGTCTCTATCGTGTTTATTATTTTGAAACGTCATCAGATGCTGTCATGAGCTTCTCTTATAAGGAAACAGGTGAAGACTTGGGTAAGGTGACCATTGAGACTGTATATGGTTCTGGTGCTTATTCTGAAGAAACAGCTCTTCCGGGTCATTCTCATGAATACGTTCCTGGTCACGGTCATGGTGAACATGGTTATGACGCAAATGCAGGTGGTGGTATTGTAGATCCCGCATAATGTGTACGCTAACTAATTGATTTGATAACTTAAAACTTAGAATAAAGATGAAAGCAAAATTATTGTTCGCTGCTGCTTTGTTGGCTGGTGCTTCTGTGGCTGTAAACGCACAGGAAGCAAAGAACAAATATTATACAGAGAAGGCTTCTGACAACATCTTCATCGGTGTGGGTGTAGGTGGAATGTCTGTATTGAACGGTGGCCTGAATACGCCGACAATGAACGTCAATCTGCAGATTGGTAAGTTGATTACTCCTACTTGGGGCGTTCGCGGTGTCATCAGTGGCCTGTGGCAGAGTCTGGATGATCAGGATAATGGTTACTTTGTTGAAGGTCAGTCTGAATATCATAAGTATTGCAAGCAGTTCGGTGAAATCAACTTGGATGCAATGCTGAATCTGACAACTTTGTTCGGTGGATATAATCCTGATCGTGTAGTAGACTTCTATCTGTTTGGAGGTCCTACAATGAACCTCTCCTCTGTGGGAACTCAGTTCACGGGTGAGTCTACTGCCAATTCTTATGTGGTGGAGGAAAACGATGATTTGAAGGCTCGTTTCGGTGCCACTGTAGGTCTGGGCTTGGGCTTCAATCTGAACAAACGTCTTGCTTTGAACGTAGAAGGTCGCGTGGGCGTGACTCCTTCTATTTTTGGTGATGTCAGCGATTGCCGCAAAGCTGAGGCTACAGCTCGTGTAAACGTAGGTCTGGCTTATACATTCGGTGGCAAGAAGTTCGTTCGTGCTTCTAACATAGATGAAGATGCTATCAATGCTGAAATCAATCGTTACAGAAGCGAGCTGGCTAAAGCACAGGCTGATTTGGCAGATTGCCGCAACTCATTGGCTAACAGAAAGCCGGAAGTAAAGGAAGTAACGAAGGAAATTGAAAGTGCTGGTCCGTTGGCTGTATTCTTCCGTATTGGTAGCGCCCGTCTGGATGACTATGGTAAGGTTAACATCCAGTTGATTGCCAAGAAGATGAAGGCGAACTCTGACAAGAAGTACAAAGTGGCCGGTTATTGCGACAAGGCTACTGGTAGCGCTTCATTCAACCAGAAGCTTTCTGAAAAACGTGCTCAGGTGGTTTACGATGCTTTGATTGCTGAAGGCGTTGACAAGAGCCAGCTTGAATGCGTAGGCTTCGGTGGTACGGAGAATATGTTTGGCAAGAACTTCCTGAACCGCGTGGTTATCGTAGAATAATAGAGACTATTTGAAATAGTTTGATTGGGAAGAGGGTGCGTCATAACACCCTCTTCTTTTTTCCCGATGAATCTTTATGCGAAATAAGCAACTTCTGATAGCCCTCTTTTGTCTGGTCTCGTCGTATGCAGGGTATGCACAGCTGACTTATGGCACGACCGGCTTGCTTCATGCACCTTCTGCTGAGATGCAGCGCGACAAGACAGTGCTGATAGGAGGCAATTTCCTGCATAAGGAACTTACTCCCCCTACATGGTATTATAACACTTATAACTATTACCTCAATGTCACCATCCTTCCGTGGATGGAAGTCGCATATACTTGTACGCTATTCAAGGCGGAAGCTTTGGGCTTAGGTCCCTACGGTTATTCTGGCTTTACCAATCAGGACCGATACTTCTCGCTTCGTCTTCGTCTTTTAAAGGAAGGCCAGTTCTGGAGGTATATGCCCGCAGTGGTGGTTGGAACGTCAGATCCTTTTACATCCAGCAATACGCAAGTGGCACCTACTGAGGGTAACGGCTATTTCTGCCGTTTCTTTCTGGCAGCAACCAAACATATCTCTTTGGGCTCAGAAGAGGTTGGTGTTCATCTCTCATATCTATACAATAACAGGACAGAATATAAGCTGAATGGTTTTGCTGCGGGTATTACCTATCATCCCTCTTTCCATCCCTCATTGCGTCTGATTGCCGAATATGATTCCAAAGATGTTTCGTTTGGAGCTGCTTATTTACTGTTCAATCATTTGCAATTCCAGGTTGAGATGCAGCAAATGCATTATTTCTCAGGTGGCATCGCCTTTAAAATCCATCTTAGATAATCTGAATATCTCATCAAAAGATGTGATTTTCGTTATTATATGTTTATTCATGCCGCTGCAATTCAAATAAATCGTAACTTTGTGACTTGTTATGAGTAGAATAATAGCCATAGATTACGGAAGAAAGCGTACGGGAATTGCGGTAAGCGATACTTTGCAGATGATTGCCAATGGACTGACCACAGTACCTACCCATACGTTGCTCGATTTTCTACTGGGTTACGTGGAACGTGAACCGGTAGAGCGCATTCTGGTAGGCCTTCCCAAACAGATGAACAATGAGGCTTCAGAAAGTATGAAGTATATCGAACCCTTTGTCCGTTCATTGAAGAAAAAGTTACCTCATATCTCAGTGGAGTATGTGGATGAACGTTTTACCTCAGTCTTGGCTCATCGTACCATGTTGGAGGCGGGGTTGAAAAAGAAGGCACGCCAGAACAAGGAACTGGTGGATGAAATCAGTGCTACGATTATTCTACAAACCTATTTGGAAAGCAAACGTTTATAGTATTAATACAGAATTTGAAGATGATTTTACCGATTTACGTGTACGGACAACCCGTACTGAGACAAGTGGCAGAGGATATCACTCCAGATTATCCCAACCTGAAAGAACTGATTCAAGATATGTTTGAGACCATGGACCGTGCTGAAGGTGTGGGGCTGGCTGCTCCGCAGATAGGTCTGCCTATCCGTGTCGTTGTGATTGACTTGGACGTATTATCCGAAGACATGCCTGAATATAAGGGCTTTCGCAAAGCATATATTAATGCCCACATTTTGGAGGTGACCGGTGAGGAGGTTTCTATGGAGGAAGGCTGTTTAAGTCTGCCGGGCATCCATGAGTCGGTGAAGAGAGGAAACAAGATTCACGTGAAGTATTGGGACGAGGAACTGGTTGAACACGAGGAGGTAGTTGAAGGCTATTTGGCACGTGTGATGCAGCATGAGTTCGACCACCTGGAGGGTAAGATGTTTATCGACCATCTTTCTGCGTTGCGTAAGCAGATGATCAAGGGCAAGCTGAACGCGATGCTCAAGGGAAAAGCTCATTGCAATTATAAGGTGAAAACCGTAAGAAAGTAGTTTCTAATCAGCTAACAGTAAAGGACGGATGCGTAAGTTTTTGTGGATAACGCTCTTGTTACTGCCGGCATGCCTGCACGCACAGATTAATACGGAACGGGTGATGACCATTGCCCGAAATGCTTTGTATTTTGAAGATTACGTGTTGTCCATTCAGTATTTCAATCAGGTAATCAGTGCTAAGCCCTACTTGTTTGAACCTTATTTTTATCGTGGATTGGCAAAAATCAATCTGGATGATTTTCAGGGAGCTGAGGCGGATTGCGATGAAGCAATCCAGCGCAATCCGTTCGTAGTGGGCGCATATCAGATAAGAGGGCTGGCTCGTATTAGACAGAATAAGTTTGACGATGCCATTTCCGATTATCGTACGGCATTGAAGTACGATCCTGAAAATGTGGTTTTGTGGCATAATCTCTCGTTGTGCCACATTCAGAAAGAGGACTATGTTGCAGCCAAGGATGATTTGGGCAAGTTGCTGGATATAGCTCCTCGTTATACTCGTGCCTATTTGATGCGCGGCGAGGTGTCGTTGAAGCAGAAGGATACCTTGCAGGCTATGACAGACTTTGACAAGGCAATCCAAATGGACCGATATGAGCCTGATGGCTGGGCGGCCCGTTCTATTGTAAGGATTCAACAAGGTAAATACAAGGAGGCGGAGGCCGATCTCGATCAGGCCATTCATTTGAGTGCTCGTAATGCCGGCAATTACATCAATCGTGCACTGGCCCGTTTTCACCAGAACAATCTGAGGGGAGCAATGAGCGACTATGATCTGGCATTGAGCATTGATCCGCATAATTTCTTAGGTCATTACAACCGTGGATTGCTTCGCGCACAAGTCGGCGATGACAACAGGGCCATCGAAGATTTTGATTTTGTGTTGTCTATGGAACCAGATAATATGATGGCTACTTTCAATCGTGGTTTGTTACGGGCTCAGACGGGAGACTATCGGGGGGCTATCAATGATTATTCCCGTGTCATTGAGGAGTACCCGAACTTTCTTGCGGGATATCATTATCGGGCAGAGGCTCGTAAGAAGATTGGCGACCGTAAGGGAGCGGAACAAGATGAGATTAAAATCCTGAAGATGCAGATGGACAAACAGAACGGACTGTTTGGCGCTAATGCAGACAAAAATAAAGACGATGAGTCGCAATCGGATACAGCCGATGCCGGTAGCAAGACGCGCAAGAAATCGGATAAGAATATGGAGAATTATCGGAAGATTGTGATAGCCGATGATTCGGATGCTGATAAACGGTACACGAGCGATTATCGGGGACGTGTGCAGGATCGCAATGTCTCTGTCAAGTTAGAGCCGATGTTTGCATTGACCTATTATGAAAAGATGAGCGACGTGAAGAGAATCGTTCATTACCATAAGTTCATTGATGAACTGAACCAGACTAAGATGTTTCCTAAGCTGCTGAAAATTACTAATATGGAAGCTCCGCTGACCGAGGAACAGGTTCGGTTCCATTTCGCGTTGATTGACACGCATACATCAGACATCGTTTCGGATGCTCACGATGGAAAGAAACGTTTCCTACGTGCATTGGATTTTTATTTGGTGCAAGACTTCGATAGTGCTGTTGACGATTTGACCCAATCCATACTTTTGGATGATGCATTCTTCCCGGCCTACTTCATGCGTGCGTTGATACGCTACAAACAGCTGGAATATAAGAAGGCGGAGGCTGGACTGGATGGAGAGGTGCCCTCGTCACGTGCTGACGGGCGACAGGCTGCCGATGTGAAAGCCATAGACTATGAGGTCGTGCGAGCAGATCTCGATCAGGTCGTGCGCTTGGCACCTGATTTCGTATATGGGTATTACAACCGAGCCAACTTGCTCTCCATGCTGAAAGACTATCGGGCCGCTTTGGCCGATTACGATAAGGCCCTCTCGTTGAATCCTGATTTGGCAGAAGCGTATTACAATCGTGGATTGACCCATATCTTCTTAGGAAACAACAGACAGGGAATCTCCGATTTGAGTAAGGCCGGTGAACTGGGTATCGTCTCGGCCTATAATGTGATTAAAAGATTTACGGCTGTAGGAGAGTAATAATCAAAAAGAAATAGCTAATTTTGCGATTTGAAAATAGGAAGATAGGGTTACATCTCCATCTTTTTGGGTGTTGAATAGAAATAATATACATAGCATTATGATTAAAATAACATTTCCAGATGGCTCCGTTCGTGAGTACAACGAAGGAGTAACAGGTCTGCAGATTGCAGAGAGCATCAGTTCACGTCTGGCACAGGAAGTGCTGGCGTGTGGTGTAAACGGGGAGACGATAGAGTTGGGACGTCCTATTATGCAGGATTCCGACTTTGTGCTCTATAAGTGGGAAGACGAACAGGGCAAACACGCCTTCTGGCACACTAGTGCCCACTTGCTGGCTGAGGCCTTGCAAGAACTCTATCCCGGTATCCAATTCGGTATCGGTCCTGCGATTGAAAACGGTTTCTATTATGATGTAGATCCGGGTGAAACTCCTATCAAGGAATCCGATTTGCCTGCTATCGAGAAGAAAATGGCTGAACTGGTGGCCAAGAAGGAGGCTGTGGTTCGGGCCGATATTGCCAAGGCTGATGCGTTGACGATGTTCGGCAATCGCGGTGAAACCTATAAATGTGAATTGATTTCGGAACTGGAAGACGGACATATCACAACCTATACGCAGGGTGCTTTTACCGATCTTTGTCGCGGTCCGCACTTGATGACGACAGCTCCTATCAAAGCTATCAAATTGACGTCAGTGGCTGGCGCTTATTGGCGCGGTCGCGAAGACCGTAAGATGATGACCCGTATCTATGGTATTACCTTCCCGAAGAAGAAGATGCTTGATGAGTATCTCGTGTTGTTGGAAGAGGCCAAGAAACGCGATCACCGCAAGATTGGTAAGGAGATGGATCTTTTCATGTTCTCTGATACCGTAGGTAAAGGTTTGCCTATGTGGTTACCGAAGGGAGCGGCCTTACGTTTGCGCCTGCAGGAGTTCCTCCGTCGCATCCAGGCCCGTTACGATTACCAGGAGGTCATCACTCCGCCCATTGGTAACAAGCTTCTTTATATCACCTCCGGTCACTATGCCAAATATGGAAAGGATTCTTTCCAACCTATACATACTCCAGAGGAGGGTGAAGAGTACTTCCTGAAACCTATGAACTGCCCGCACCACTGTATGATATACAAAAACTCGCCTCGCTCCTACAAGGATCTTCCTTTGCGCTTGGCCGAGTTCGGAACGGTATGTCGTTATGAACAGAGCGGTGAATTGCACGGACTGACTCGTGTGCGTAGCTTTACACAAGACGATGCCCACATCTATTGTCGTCCTGATCAGGTAAAAGACGAGTTCCTTCGTGTGATGGATATCATTTCCATTGTGTTCCAGTCGATGAACTTCACGAATTTTGAGGCACAGATTTCTTTGCGTGACAAGGAAAACCGCGAGAAATATATCGGAAGCGACGAAAATTGGGAACGTGCCGAGCAAGCTATTATTGAAGCTTGTGAGGAGAAAGGCCTGAAAGCCAAAGTGGAATATGGCGAAGCTGCTTTCTACGGTCCTAAGCTGGACTTCATGGTGAAGGATGCTATCGGTCGCCGTTGGCAGTTGGGTACCATTCAGGTAGACTATAATCTGCCCGAACGTTTCCAGTTGGAGTATACCGGTGCCGACAATCAAAAGCATCGTCCGGTCATGATTCATCGCGCTCCTTTCGGTTCAATGGAACGCTTCGTGGCTGTCCTGATTGAGCATACAGCCGGCAAGTTCCCCTTGTGGTTGGCTCCCGATCAAATCGCCATCCTGCCTATCAGCGAGAAGTTCAATGATTATGCCCGCGAAGTGCAGCAATATCTGAAACGTTTTGACCTCCGTGCTGTCATTGACGAACGCAACGAGAAAATCGGACGTAAGATTCGTGACAACGAAATGAAGCGTATCCCCTATATGCTTGTAGTCGGTGAGAAAGAGGCCGAAAACAAGGAAGTTGCTGTCCGTAAGCAAGGTGAAGGCGATATGGGAACCATGAAATTTGAAGAATTCGCTAAAAAAATGAGCGAAGAAGTTCAAAATATGATAAATAAATGGTAACTTTGCGCCCAATTAAAAACGTAGCGGCTTTTGCAACGTCAGTTTAGTTGATAAAACAATTTAGTTATAAAGTAAGAAACAAACCGGAAGTAAAGTTATTTAATGAAGAATGACAGCTTAAAAGGGCAACATCGGATTAATGGACAAATCCGTGCCAAAGAAGTCCGCATTGTGGGCGATGATGTAGAATCCAAAGTGTATCCGATAGCGCAGGCTTTAAGACTGGCTGAGGAGCATGAGGCCGATCTCGTGGAAATTTCTCCAAATGCACAACCTCCTGTTTGTCGTATTATTGAGTATTCTAAGTTCCTGTATCAATTGAAGAAACGTCAAAAGGAACAAAAGGCCAAGCAAGTAAAGGTCAATGTCAAGGAGATTCGTTTCGGTCCTCAGACAGATGACCACGATTACAACTTCAAGTTGAAACATGCCAAAGGCTTTTTGGAAGATGGCGACAAGGTAAAGGCCTACGTCTTTTTTAAGGGACGCTCCATTTTATTCAAGGAACAGGGCGAAGTTCTGTTGCTCCGTTTTGCCAATGATTTGGAAGATTATGCCAAGGTAGATCAGATGCCGATATTGGAGGGTAAGAGAATGACCATCCAACTCTCTCCGAAGAAGGGGGTAGCTGCCAAGAAAACAGCAGCTCCCAAGGTAGTAGAGGCAAAAGCAGAAGATGCTGCAGGCGATATATCAGAAAACAAATGAGTAACGCCAAGGTATAGTGCGTTGCCATATAATAATAATTAAAAATTAATTAATAAGATGCCAAAGATCAAGACTAACTCCGGTTCTAAAAAAAGATTCACTCTTACCGGAACGGGTAAAATCAAAAGAAAGCACGCTTTTCATAGTCACATTCTGACTAAGAAGACGAAGAAGCAGAAGAGAAACTTGTGTTATTCTACCATTGTGGATAGAACCAACGTAAGTCAGGTGAAAGAACTTCTCGCCATGAAATAAAAAGTAGAAGCGTACGAATTTAAGTTATTAACCGAATGCATTAGCTGTAATAAGTCCGTTGTGAGAAGCACCGGCGCTAACATTCAAAAACAAGTAAAACTATGCCAAGATCAGTAAATCATGTTGCTTCAAGAGCAAGAAGAAAGAAAATTTTGAAATTAACCAGAGGTTACTTTGGTGCAAGAAAGAATGTTTGGACCGTAGCCAAGAATACTTGGGAGAAGGGTCTGACCTATGCTTTCCGCGACCGTAAGAATAAGAAGAGAAACTTCCGTGCATTGTGGATTCAGCGTATCAATGCTGCCGCTCGCCTTGAAGGTCTCTCTTACTCAAAGCTGATGGGTGCTTTGCACAAAGCCGGTATTGAAATCAACCGTAAGGTGTTGGCCGACTTGGCAATGAATCACCCCGAAGCATTCAAGGCTATTGTTGCGAAGGCAAAGGCTGCATAAGATGCTTTATCAGATATGCAAAACGCCGTTCATCTAAGATGGACGGCGTTTTTGCGTTAGTATAAAGTGCTCTTTAACCGGATGGAAGAAAGATATCCAGTTATGCTTACGCATATTACCAGCCCTTAGAGTTTATGTATTCTAATCTAAACACATACGTTCGTCAAGTGCATTGTAGCCTAAAATGGTCGTTTCATGGCTTGAAACGATTATATCATGACATGATATCACTGTCTTATGCTGCAATACTATGCTTGCTGGATGAAGTAGATGGACACACAGGTCAATAGGGTGTTGGATAAGTTTTCTCTCTTATTATTGCTTTGGGGTGGAGAGACGGTACTCCTCGTCAATACGGATACCTGCAGGTGCCAAGTGACGAGGATAGTCTATCTCGGTTGTAGTGTCTACGTAGCGGCGCATTTCGGTCAGTTCAGTTCCAGCCACTTCATGGCATACCTTCCAGAACTCTTCTTCTGTAAAACCACGGCCTTTCTCCTTATAGTAGCTGTAGTATAGCAGGCGCATGACATCATCCAGACTCTTCCGGTTATCAGTCAGCCGACGTATTTCGATGTCCATCAGCAGGGCTACGATGGGGCCTTTGAAGTAATAGTTGATGCAAACGTCATCTTCATTCTCGTTGTCGGTAAGAAAGTTGAGCCAGATGTCGTAGCTGCTTTGGCGAAGGCTCATGTGCTTATGACCCTCTTTGGTCTCCACCCGTCGGATGAATCCGCTCATTTTGTCTAATACATCCTCATCGGAAGCCAATCCTGCCCGTCGGACTAATTCCGTTTCGAAATGCATGTTGATGCCTTCGGATACCCATAACATGGGTGTGAATACCTCGCGATCGTAGTCGAATGGACCCAGTTCGATAGGACGGATGCGCTTTACATTATACAGGTGGAAGTACTCGTGGGCAATGAAGTAGAGGAAGCGCAGGTAATGGCTCCTCGACTGGAACCGAAAGGAACCATCGGTGAAACTAGCCTGTGAGTTGGCGTGTTCCAGTCCGCCTTGTCCTTGTCCTAACAGCAGGAAGCAGTAGCGTGAGTAGGGAACCTCGCCCATCAGTTTGGTGGCTTCAGCAACAATTTTCCGGATATCGTCAAAGAAGGTGGTCTCTTCGATTCCGTCAGGTGTCTCGATGGCAAACTCATATTCATGTCCTTCCCATACCTTCTTCACTACCAGATGGTTGCCGATGAGAAAGGGGCAATCATATAGTTCGTCCGCATCCTTTGCTCGATAGGTGAACGGGCTTCCGGTGACTGCTTCCATGCCTGTGGATATATGCGCCCATCCTTCAGCTGGTTGTATGTGGACGGTGATGGGATTCTCTTTCTCCCCATCTATATACATGAAGACTCCATTGCCGGGCATAAAGGCTCGCTCTGGGTCAACCTTGGCTTCGCATACATCCTGCTTATGAGCATAAATCCGATAGGTTACAATGGCTTCCCGCTGTTTCCCATTTCGAACCAACCATCCAGATTTGCCTTGTTTTTCCCATTGTATAGGCTGGCCATCTGTATCTGTGACGGCAAAGTCAGCCAGATTCCTTGGATAATCTTTTATTTGGTAATAGCCGGGTGCCCATACGGGCATTTTCAGTAGCGTTTGCTCATGTCTTAAGTCGTTGAGGGTCAGGTTGACATGGATGTAATGACTCTCGGGAGCAAAAGAAATGTGATAAACCAGTTCGGATGCATAGCTGCTGATACTTAACCAACAGATGATGAGGAATGCAAAGAGTCTGTTCATATCAGATGTATTTGGGGAAGTAGGGCGTGTGTGGTATAAATAAAGAGAGACACGATATTACGGTCGTAAAGGAGATTCATCCTTGTCAGTAGCAGCGATATCGTGTCTCTCATCAAATCTCTTCATGAGAGAACTCTCATTGTAGGTTGGTGTCTATTACCTTGATTTTTTCTTCTATCAGTTTAATGTCTCCTTTCAGCTTGTCTACTTTTCGGTTGATTTCATTCAACAGACTGTTGCCTTTCTTTGATGAGGCTGTCAGAAAGCCGAGATTGTTTTCGTAGGTCTGCAACTCACTCTTCATGGCTTCGTAGGCGCGTGCCAATTTCTCACGTTCGCGATATAGGGCCTGCGATCCTCCCTCCTGTATGGAATTGATGGAGGTTTTGAAATTATCCAACTTCTTGGTTGAAGCCGACAGGTTGAAGCGGTCGAATAATCCGTCAACCAGCGTGCGGTACTGTTTGTAGAGTTTGTCCTTCTCTTTAAAAGGTACATGGCCAACACTGTTCCACTCCTTCGTCAGTTCGCGTACCAGACGGGTGGCTTCGTCTATAGCGGTTTCTTCATCAATTTCCTGCAGGCGGGCTATGATGGAACGTTTCTTTTCCAGATTCTCCTGTTCAATGCTTCGCTGGCTGGAGGTAGCTTTGGCCTTTTGATCGAAGAAATAGTCGCATGCCGAGATGAAGCGTTTCCATACGGTATCCGAATGTTTTTTGGCCACAGGACCTATTGTTTTCCACTCTTTCTGCAGACGGGTCAGTTCATCGGCTGTCGCTTTCCAGTCGGTGCTCTCTTTCAGCGCTTCGGCACGTTCACAGAGGGCACGTTTCTTTTCCAGATTCTCGTTCATCCCCTCCTTCAGTGCTTTAAAGAATTCACCTTTGCGACGGAAGAAGTCGTCGCATGCCGAACGGAAACGCTCGAAAATCTTGACGTTCATCTTTTGTGGTGCGAAGCCTATGGTCTTCCATTTGGCTTGTAGGGCAATGATTTCCTGTGTCTTGTTCTCCCATGATGCGAAACTGGTCAGTTCGCCATATTCGATGGATTCAATAATCTCGCAGATGACAGTCTTCTGGTCCAAATTATGCTGTTCGGTCTCTTTCAACGCCTCGAAATGTTGCTGATGACGACGGTTGACAGTGGTGGAAGCCTCTTTAAAACGTGCCCATAGACTTTCGCGCAACTCCTTGGCTACAGGACCTGTGTCACGGAATTCCTGATGCAGTTTTTGCAGTTGGTGGAAGGCGGAAACGACATCCGGCTCACCAGCTAACTTTTCAGCTGCTTCACAGAGCCGTGTCTTGATTTCCAGATTCTTCTTGAAGTCGTATTCGCGGAACTCGTTGTTCAGTTTCAGCAGGTCATAGAACTTCTCGACGTAGAGCTGGTAACTCTTCCAAAGTTCATTGGCTTTCCCTTGCGGAATGAGTGTTACCTCGTTCCATTGTTGTTGCAGCTTCTTGAACTCATTGTAATTCTTGTTGGCATCGTCGGGTGATTCTATCAACTCTTTCAGCTCTTCGATGATGGAGAGCTTTATCTGCAGATTCAGTTCTTTCTGTTTCTCTTGTTCGGCGGTCAACTGGCCTCTTTTCTCTTTAATGACGGACATCAGACTTTTGAACTCCTCCTCCCGTGAATCGGGTTGGGGAGTGAATGCGTCGGCTTCACCACCTTGATCAATGAATGCCTTGCGTGCTGTTTCCAACTCTACGTTGTGTAGCTTATAGAACAGTTGTTTCAAACTGTCTATTTCGCTTTTTGCGCTGTTCTCCACATCTTCTGTAATCGCTTTCAGGCGGGCCAGAATTTCCTCCTTGGTCAACCGTTGGGTAGTTACAGCAGGTTTCTCTGCAGTCTCGTTTTCTGCTGGAGCTTCGGGCTCTGTCGGCTCAAGGCTCTCCGCTGTCTTTTTTTCTTCTTCTAATTCCACCGTTTTTTCGGGGAGATTAGTGTCATGAGTGTCCGTCATTGTATTTATTCTTTTAGGGACGGGGCGTGCCCCGTAGGATTATAAGCCACAAATTAACAAAATAAATTGGTTACTTCATACTTTTTTCTGGTTTTTTTCTTGTTATCAGTCTGTTTTTCTTTGAAAAAGTAAACTGTTGTGCAGTATATCAAGATAAAAGTACGGTAATTCCCATATAGAGCATCATGCCGATAATGTCGTTGGTGATGGAAATAAAGGGACCGGTGGCAATGGCCGGATCAACCTTCAACTTCTCCAGCGTCATGGGTACCAGCGTACCGAAGATGGAGGCGAACATAACAACGGCAAAGAGGCTGATGGATACGGAATAGGTTACGGTAGCCGTAGCTCCGAACCGTATGAAATTGTAGATGTATACCAGCAAGGAGATGATGGTGGCATTGATGAGGGCTACTACAGACTCCTTGACAATCTGCCGGAAGGTGTCTTTGGCATCAAGCGAACTGTTGGCCAGACCTTGCACCACGATAGCCGATGACTGTGTACCCACATTTCCACCGGTGCCGCCAATCAGGGGGATATAGAGTGCCATCTCGGGATGGGCGGCAAAGGTGCTGTCAAAGTTTCCCAATATCATGGAGTTGCCGATACCGCCCAGCATACCTATCAGCAGCCAAGGCAGGCGTGCCGTAGTCTGGCGTACCACGTTATCATCTGTCTCTACGTCTTGTGAGAGACCGGATGCCAACTGGTAGTCGCGTTCAGACTGCTCACGAACCTCGTCCATGACATCGTCTACGGTAATCTGGCCCACCAATCGTCCGATGCTGTCAACTACCGGAACGGCCACCAAGTCATATTTTTCAATCATTTGTACCACTTCGTCAATGGGGGTATCTACGTGAACGGAGAGCGGATCTTTCTTCATGACATGCTTCACCTTTGATACGGAAGGTGATGTAATCATCTTCTTCAGCGGAAAGACACCCTGCAGGCGGTCGTCGTCATCGATGACATAGACATAATAGATCTCATCCAACTGTTCAGCCTGTTGGCGCATCTCTTTCAGACATTCAGGCATACTCCAGTTTTCGTTGACGGTTACCATTTCTGTACCCATCAAACCACCAGCCGTGTCTTCGTCGTATTTCAGCAAGTCGACGATGTCGCCGGCTTGTTCGATATCCTCGATGTGCGACAGTACCTCTTCCTGTTTGTCTTCGTCCAGTTCTCGCATCAGGTCCACGGCATCGTCCGTGTCCATATAGTCAACGAACCGTTTGGCAATGGTTTCTGACGGCAGTATCTCAAGGAATTCCTTACGTACGTCTTCGTCCATCTCCACCAAGACGTCTGCGGCAGTTTCGTTATCCAACAGCCGGTAGACGAAGCGTGCGTCTTCCGGATCCAGGTCGTTACATAGTTCTGCTATATCGGCCGGATGAAGGTCGGTGAGCATTGCCTTTACGTTTTCGGCATCTTTCTGTTCGATGTACCCTTTGACTTTGTCTATGTATTCTTCGTCAATTTCCATAACTTTATCTTCTGTTCTGACGAGTTATTGCTTTATGTTCAGTACTTTCTCTACGCGATTGGTCAAATCTACAAACTCTTGTACGGAGAGCTGTTCCGGTCGGCGGTTGAACAGCGCATCTTCCGTCAGCGGACAATCCTTGCCAAGTAACGGCTTGATGGAGTTGCGCAACGTTTTGCGTCGTTGGTTAAAGGTGGTCTTCACTACTTGTCTGAACAACTGTTCATTGCAACCCAATTCTCGGGTATCGTTGCGCATCATGCGGATGACTGCGCTTTTCACCTTAGGAGGAGGATTGAACACATGCTCACTGACGGTAAAGAGATACTCCACGTCGTACCATGCTTGAATCAAGACACTCAATATACCATACGTCTTACTGCCTGGAGCGGCGGCAATGCGTTCGGCCACCTCCTTCTGAATCATACCTGTGCAGCAGGGTATCAGTTCCTTGTTGTCCAGCATCTTGAAGAATATCTGGCTGGATATGTTATAGGGATAGTTACCCGTCAGCACAAAAGGGCGTCCGGCAAACAGGCGGTCCAGGTGCATCTTCAGAAAATCATCTTCTATGATACCTTCTTCCAGCACCGGATAGGCTTCACGCAGGTAGGCTACCGATTCAAAGTCAACCTCCACCACCTTCAGTTCACGTGCTTTGGGAAGCAGGAACTGAGTAAGTACCCCCATACCAGGCCCTACTTCCAGAATGGGTAGGGTAGGGCAGGCATCCACCGTGTCGGCTATGGCTTGTGCCACTTTCAGATCTTTCAGAAAGTGCTGGCCGAGAAACTTTTTTGGTTTTACTAATCTCATGTATCAACAAAATGGTTACATTTGCTCCGCCTTAAGAGAATCGTTCTTCGTAAGGCGCATCAAAGGTAATTCTTTTTGCCGAAGAATAAAGAATGATACCGAAAAAAAT
>SAMEA3663297__coassemble_315_pt1 | contig 29257 bp, 26 predicted proteins | sample SAMEA3663297__metabat2_low_PE_003 | metagenome-assembled genome bin SAMEA3663297 (sample SAMEA3663297) | pig gut metagenome | biome: pig gut; feature: pig-associated habitat; material: faeces | place: China | collected 2013
CGTTTTTCTGTATGCCCTAACTAACAATTATTTTGTGTGGGTGTGTTCATGCAAACACACCCACCCCTATAGTACTATTTCCTAGTGATTAAATGCCACAACTCACGTATCCAAAGGACAAGCGATGAGCCCAATATGATGATAATCCAATCTTGAAGGCTCAGACCACATACATTAAAGAAATCCTGCAACATAGGAATTTCCACCATAAAGATTTGCCCAAAGAATACGACAGCGATAATTAACAACAGACCTTGACAACCTTTGAAGTGCAATGCGCTACGGCCTGTCTCAAATGCACGAGCATTGAACAAATAGAAAAAGTGAGTCATCACGAAGGTAGTGAAAATCAAAGTCAGCTCGTAAGTACTCAATCCGTCACGCGGTCCCACATGAAGATGCAGCAAGTCCGTCATACTTGTATATTCCCCATGCTCAAAGATGAAAAGCATGGCCAAAAGTAGGAAGAAGAAAAGGAAACCTACACCAAGGATGTTCATCCTCATCGGTCTTGTCAGGATAGAGGCATTCCTGTCACGAGGCTTGTCTTTCATCACATTTTTCGACGGTGGCAGAGAAGCTAATGCAATAGCGGCAAAGGTATCCATAATAAGATTTATCCATAGCATCTGCGTCACGGTCAATGGTGACTCCGTACCCATAAATGCGCCGAAAAGCACAAGGAAACATGCTGTCACATTCACCGTAAGTTGGAAAAGCAGGAAGCGCTGGATATTCTTGTATAGCGAACGTCCCCACATGACAGCATTAGCAATCGTAGAGAATGAGTTGTCCTGAATGGTCATATCGGACGCTTCTTTTGCCACAGCAGTACCATCACCCATCGACAACCCGACATCCGCCACATTCAATGCAGGAGCATCATTTGTGCCATCGCCCGTGGCAGCCACGACAAGTCCTTTTTGCTTGAGCAATCTGACGAATCGTTCTTTATCTTCAGGTCTGGAGCGAGATAGGATTTTGACATCATTTACTCTTGTCAGCAGTTCCGCATCACCCATAGCGGCAAATTCTACTCCGGTTAAGATATTGTTTTCCGTATCTGAATCATTCCACAGGCCGATCTGTCTTCCAATCTCTTTTGCCGTTCCACTTGTGTCACCCGTTATAATCTTTACCTTGATACCAGCATTGAGACACTCTTTGATTGCACTTGGCACATCCTTGCGCACCGGATCTGAAATAGCCATGATGCCGACAAAAATCAGATTCCCGACATGAAGTTTTCCATCTTCAAACACCTTTGCTTTGTCATCAACCTCAGCGTATGCCAAACCAAGGGTACGCATTGCCCGATTCTGATAAGCAAGCAATTCGTTGCCATATGCTTTCTGTTTAGTTTCTGCCAGCGATGACATTGCAAGTAATATTTCAGGTGCGCCTTTAACATACACCACAGTCTTATTCAATACCGAAGAATGGACAATGGTGGCCATATACTTGTTCTCTGTTGAGAAAGGCAAGCGGTTCAAGATAGCCGTCTTTTCACGAATAGATGTATAGTCCACTCCTTTTTCATTAAGCCATAACAGAAGTGCTCCCTCCGTCGGATTACCAACTGCCTGGATATTATTCTTGTCAGTAAAATCCAAGTTTGCCGTTGTATTAAGAGCAATCATTTCCGCAAGCAGACTTTCAGGAACATCCTCAAAATCATATTCGGCCACCTGCATCTTATTTTGGGTCAATGTACCTGTTTTATCGGTACAAATAACGGAAGTGGCACCCATGGTTTCGCATGAATGCATGGTACGAGGAAGTGTCTTTTCCTTCATCAACTTACGCATACTGAATGCTAAACTCAGGGTGACAGACATCGGCAATCCTTCCGGCACTGCCACCACAATCAGTGTAACCGCAATCATAATCGTATTTAATACGTAAGTCACAAAGTTGACCCATCCATCCCCGGAAGAGAAGTCTACATCTCCCAAATAGAAATAGATTCCGATACGACCGACTACAATAAGTGCGGCAAATACATAACTTGCTTTTGTAATTAAATCAGCCAGACCATCGAGTTCCTCACTCAGAGGTGTGGATCCACCCTCCTCAACCTGTGCGGTCTTGAACACCTTTCCACATTCAGTAGCATCTCCCACCTTCAATACTTCAGCCGTGCAATAACCTTCAAGAATGACAGTACCCTTCATGATTTGATTGGTAGGATAGGTAGCTTCTTCTTCAAATTCTTCTGCTCTTGCTGATTTATAGATCTGAGGTTCTCCAGTAAGTGATGATTCATTCACATTGAGATTAAGGGATTCGAGTAATTCGCAATCAGCAGGAATCTCTTCACCCGCCTCCAGCAGCACAATGTCACCTACAACAATATCTTTTCGAGGCACCTGACAGACGTTGTCATTACGGATTACTTTTACTAGCGTATCGTCATTCACTTCATTCAGACTTTGGAAAGTCTTTTCATTGTTACGTTCAAGGAAGAAAGCGATACTTGTAGCCAAGATTAAAGCAACAATAATGCCTATCGGCTCAAAGAACACCTTAAATCCGTTTCCCACCCAAATATATTCGTAAATGGATATACCCATAGAGAGAACAAAAGCCATAATGAGAATCTTGAATAGGGGATCTTCAAATCCGCCGAAGAAACCCACCAACAAAATCAACACAGAGGCAAGAGCAATGATGGCTGGCATAGACCAAATAATCGTCCCCATACTTCCACTCAGCAAAAATGTCGTAACCACTGACAAACCAATCAAGACAACCATTGAGATAGAAATCCAATGTTTACAAGCCTCTTTCAATGTATCCCACAGTGTTTCCTTTTCAGGAGGTGTCAAGACATTGGCACCATGTATTCTTCTACTCTCGAGCACTTGGGCATCCGTTAAGCCGACCCAACGTTTTACTTTTTCCATATTACTTTTTGATTATGTGTTTCTTAATACTATTCTTCCCCCACGTCAATATGAGTACCACCAAAAGGGCTATGAGCAGCCCCATCAATATATCTATTCCAGTCATCCTCCTATCTTTCTTTTCCCATGAACTTCAACAGATACAAGAATAAGTTGATGAAATCCAGATAAAGTGTCAAACTGCCCAATAAAGCGAGCTTATTGGTCTGGTCGTTGATACCAGCGTCTCCACATGCCATCAGCATTCTCTTAATCTTTTGTGTGTCGTAAGCAGTAAGTCCGACAAAAATCAGAACACCAACATAGTTGAGAATCATAGCCAATCCGCTACTGTGCATAAAGGCATTGACAATGGTTGCTATAACCAACCCGATAAGCAGCATATACAAGGTACGCCCCACAGTGGAAAGGTCACGCTTAATCACATAGCCCACAAGGGACATACCCGCGAAAGTACCTGCCGTGATGAAAAAAGTCTGTGCGATGCTTTCTGCCGTATATACAGCGAAGACAAACGACATGGTCACACCATTGAGTATGGCGTAAGCAGCAAACATCAATCCGGCTGTGATGAATGACATCTTCATGATGCGGGCACTCAGAATAAAGACCAAAGCCAGCTCCGCAATGAACAAGCCCCACATCAACGTAGGTGTACTGGCTATGGTGTATAAAAGATTGATGTCGTTCGCCACAATCAGTGCAGTTAGCGCCGTCATGGCCAATCCTCCTGCCATCCAGGTATAGACGTTACGCATCAATGCTGAAAAAGTACGAGAAAAATCTATCGACCTTTCTTGTTGAAGAATGTTTCCGTATGACATAATGATTACAGTTAAAGATTTATTGTTTTTGTTTATAAGTCACTCTGATTACTTTTTGATTATTGTCAATCTCAATTTTCCCCAAGCGATTCAAAACACTTTGTCCCAATAGGAGTGGAGCAGATTGGTTCTTGATTACCGACGCCTTGATGTTGGTCAAATGTAAATTACCCATCTTGACCTCTTTCAAGTTGATAACAGTTCCCTCACTGACACTTCCGTCTGCTGTCATATAATTTTGTTTACCAATTACATCCGTAGCTGTGAGATAACCATTTTTCATCATAAACGTAGCTTCAATAGCTGAGATGGATACATCTGAAGCACCCGTGTCGAAAATGAAATGAAGCGGTAATCCATTGATGAAGCATTTCACCTTACACATATCTCCCTCCTTCGTAAATGAAATTTCTTCTAATACGTCAACATAGGAAGAATCTTCTTTTTCATCCTCAGACAATGCTTGTTTCTGTATGTTCTCGTACTCTTCTATCAAAGTAGCATACTCTACCGTCTGACGTAAATTCTCCAAATCACGATCCCGCTTGATGTGTACAAACGTTCTGTATCCCTTTTCCAAAGCTTTTTGCAGATATTTCAAAGATTGAGCAGTGTCTCCCATCAGCGAATAGAGACATGCCGCATCATAGTAATTCCCCTTTCCATCATCCCGCAATACATCCTCCATAAATGCTTTAGCTTTCTCTGTCTCACCTAAATAGAAATAGGCATAGTGAGCTACATTGTTTTCTCCGGCTATTGTATCTAATAGCAGTACCTGACGAAAATCGCTTTCAGCCATTACTGTTTCACCTTTCAATTTGTATAGCACACCACGATTCAAATAGGTATACGCATACTTTGGTTCCAAGGCAATCGCCAGCGAGTAATCGTCTATTGCGCCATCCCAGTCTCCATTGTGATCTTTAATCCATCCCCTACGATAATAGCCAAAGGCTCTTTCTGGTTCCTGTGTCAAATAAAGATTCATGTCACGTATAGCCTCATCGTACTTTCCTTGGTAATCCTCTATTTGAGCCTTCATGAAAATATAATCCATATCCGTCGAATCTTGCTCAATAGACTGATTACAATACAGAAGAGCCTTATCGAAATCTCCCAGTTCTATATAACAATAAGCGATACGATAAGCTACTACAGGGTTAGCACCCTGCATCTGGCAAAGGCTATAATGATGAATAGCTTTCTTATACTGCTTGACAATCTCATAAACCATACCGAGATAAAAATCCCAGGCAGCTTCGCCCTGTTCTTTCATTTTTTGAATTTTAAGTTTGGTGACCATTTGATGCATAGCTGAGTCAGCCAATACTTTGAGTTCAGAAATAGCCTTTTGGTTCCCATCCATAGACAAGGCTCTTATTACATCATCAATTGCCTCATCATATCGTTTCAGAGCGATATAGCCCTCAGCTCTAAACGCATATGCTTGTGAACACTCAGAATCCAACTTGATGGCTTGACTGAATCTTACAATGCCATCCTCAAAACGTTTCTGAGCAAAAGCATTACGTCCTAATCCCATATGCCCTGTTGCATCTCCTTCATCAAGAATAATCATTTGCCGATAGTCCCGGTCTGCCAGCTCATATTGTCCACAGTTGTAATACAATTCCGCTCTTGTAGAGTAGCCTTGAGGATTATGGGGATCAATATCAATCACTCGTGCATAATCTTTGAGCGCTCGCACTGTATCCTCCAACTGCAAATAGACTTTTCCTCTTATCGAATAAGCAAATGCTTGATACTCCTTATCCTTGGTTGGAATTAGTTTAATGGCTTCATTGGCAGCAGAGAGCGCTTTACCATACTCTTCACTATAGTTCTTAAGTAACGCCATAAAAGCAAATGCATAACCATTTTTAGGATTCTCCGCCAATTCTTTATTTAGGAACTCCAACGCTTCTTCAGGATTGTTGTTTTGTACAGCCTCAACACCACGAGTATAATTATAGCTATCCGGTCGTTTGATACCATCGGCAAGAGCCATCTGCGAGCCCAGCAGCACTATCAAAAAATAGATGTAACGCATGATATGAAAGGATTAGTTGTTCTTTTCGAATTCGGATTCTGAAATCGTAGGTCCCAAACCACTACCATAAGTGGACATTTGGAATGACATCTCGCCTTCTGTCCACTCTGTATCCGTACAAGTTACTGCAAAACTTCCACCATTATGGAAAGAAGATTGCCCATTTCTTGTGGCTTTGATTTTCAACTTATATACCGCAGAGTATCCAAACAAGACTGTTTGATTCGAATGTGCAGGTAAATAGACAGTTTCAAACAATCCGCCATATTGATGCATGATTTTGATAACCATCGAATAATCCGACTTATTCCTAAATATGTATGAAGCTTTCTGCTTCTGATACGGCATAACATTGTTACATGAGGAATAATTAGGCAACATCGAAGATCCGCTTACTTCCAAGCAAGTCCATAGGCTTAATAGCAAAAATAAAGTTTTCATATTCTTTGTTTTGAATAGGTGAATAATCTAAAATGACATTATCTGTTTTCTGCTGCAAAGGTAAACGAGTTCATTCAGTGCTTCTTTGTTTTCCAAACATTACAATTGATTCTTAAATAAGCTGCAAGCGTATAGTTGTAAGGTTGCAAGTATCCTCTATTGTTTTAGTTTGGATTGATAGTTAAGTCCTTGTTTAAGATAGACAAGAAGAAGTATGAGTCCCATGAATACGACAAATAGAGGTACAATCGGAACATCTGAAACGGTATCGTATATACCATGAATCAATGAAGGAATGCTCAATGCCAAAACAAATAACCCTTTTCTGTATTTTGGATACAAATAGGCAAACGATAAAAAATAGCCTCCTATTCCGCACCAGCAAGCATGCAAGAAGGGCAAACTCGTCAATCGCGCGATGTTCAAAAAGAATGAAACATCGTATGTATGAAGAGTATTGATAGTCATCTGATACTGCACCCCTTCATAGACACCGAATGCTATACCTGACATAAGCCCATAGAAAACCATTGTTTGAGGTATCATAGGTTCTTTAGCTTTACGAAGAATAAACAACAATGGCAGCATCTTCCCTAATTCTTCCGTCAATCCTACGCCCAAAACATACCCACCCATGTTGAATGGGAAAGGCAGATTGGTCAACGAATAAAACGGATTCAACTTAGGTAACCCAAGCACATCCCAAACAAGAAATACGCAAAACTGCGTTAGAAAAAAAACACATAATGTTGTCTTCAAACTGACCTGGGAAGTCTTAAAGCAGGAATAAAAGAACAAATACCATACAATGGAGAAGTACAAGGAGACCACATAGAATAGCATAAAACCACCCAAAGGTATATGCATGATAATCATCGGCAGCAAACCCACAACTGCCAAGATAATAAAACGCGGATCCTTCCAAATGGATTTAGAAATCAACGAGTGTTTTGGAAAAATAAGTTCAGTCCCGATGGTCTTTATTTGCGAGACAAGGTTTCCGTTATGCAAGATGTGGCATTTTAATCCTGATTTACGCAAATAATATCCAACGGTCTGCTCTTCCACCTCACCCATTTGAACAGCCCTATCTTGCAGAAGGATTTTCCCCTCGTTTACATAAGCAAGCAGACTTTGCTCATTGTATGGGCCATAACGTTGGTTATTTCGAAGCACAAAAATATCCATCAGTTAAATCGAATTGAGTTTACGAGATTCATCAGGTATTCATCATCTTCATAATCGTAAGACGACAAAACACATATTTTGGACGATTGCTTTTCAAAAATTAAAATAAATCGCCAAAATAGCATCGTACCATCAACATCATATCTTTTCGCCCTATAGAATACAGAATTGCCATTTATTGTCCGTTTTTCATTGTCTATGAGAGAAGAAGGATATTTCTTTATTTCATCACTTTCCCATGAAGACCAATACTCCATGATGTTCTTCATAGATTCATCCGCATCATAATCACTACATAAAGTAATTTCTGATTTGGAATTTTCTATCCGAAAAACTGTCACGCCATTATAGTTCTCTGAGTTGCATGAATAGTCATCTGGAATGGTAAAAATAACTCTTCCATCTGTTCGTTCATTGTCCGAAATATCAGCTTCTTGAATCAAAGTAGCCTCAGAAGCTTCGCGAGAATGCAGTACTTCTCTCACGCCTAACGCCATACAAAGCAGAGGAATCACAATGATTCCTACTAATATATACCAATCTATAGAATGAGTCCGCCTATACCTTATAGGAATCACTTCCTTCACTTGACGAGAGAAAGTAAGATATATGAACCACACTATTCCCCCAATAAGGCTTCTTGCAAGTTGAGTATTACTACCAATTCCGGAAGGGATTTCGTCACCTAAACCATTCATAAGAGAAAAAAGATTGACTGCAAAAACATATACTAAGTACATTTTTGCCAAAAAAACAGCATCAGAGCGACGTTGATAGAAGGCATGTAAGCTCAATCCTGCTAACCCAAGCATCATCAAACCAATAAGGATGTCAGTCATAGCCAACATGAAGCTACCATCATAATCTTGCGAATTATAGGTAACAATAGGATAGATGGCACTCATTAATCCACCGGCAAAGAGAGTGAATAAGAAGAACGACAACCATCCATGAATCCTGGTTGTTTCCTTTAACATTCCAGCTGAATATACCTGCTCTGAAGAAGCATCGTTTTGCTCCACGAATGTTTCTTCAATATTATCTAAAGCCTCTTCACTGACTACTTGGTGCTTCTCAAGATCTATGCCTGGTCTAATATATTCTGCGCAACTGTTACCGTTATTTACAAAAGCTAACGAACATCCGTTATTGAATAGCATACATTTCTCACATTGGTCTTTAATCATATCATCAATTATTTATAAGTTGAACAACAACCAATCTGCCACCTTGACTTTTATCAAGCAGAATTTGCCGGCCTTCTGTCAACGGAACGTAACCACCAATAGGAATGTCTTTCCCCTCTGTAACATCTTTCATATCTGGTAAGCGTCGGTTTATGAGAATCCATTGACCATTATGGAAATGGAAATCACCCACAGGTTTTTTATCCTCCTCACTTGTTTTTTCATTTGCCGACACAAGGTTGTTGGAATGCCATTTATATAATGTCTGTTTGTCATAAACCATCAAGCGATAATTCTCTGACATATACTTACCATGCGAGGGGGCGTAGTAAAAGTTAAGGATGGGCAGCTGCCCTTTATACTCCGTCCCGCAGAAAGGACATTTGGGCTTGGTCGTGTTATCAAACACATACCAATGTGCCTCGCATTGAGGATTCTGACAGGGTTGTACTAAATCGCAAGTCTTCAGTAAAGCATCTTCCCATTCTGCCGCGCTTGGACGGGCAGAAGGATTATGAAGTCCATCAATGAACGCCCTTTCAAACAGCTTTTTCAAATAGGGGCCACATAGAGTATATGGCAGTTTGGATGGGTCACCTTGGGGTAATTGGGACTGGGCTAATTGCCCGGCTTTCACACGGTTAGTCTTGTCCGTGGGATGTTCAATGAATAAAGCCTTTGAGCCATAACGCATATCATCATCCTTTTGAGGGTCGTCAACATCCCAAACTTTACCACCATCCAATGGATGACGATGGAGCAAGAACGTGTATATCAAGACGGCCAAAGCATATCTGTCTGTCGTAATCTTTGGAAGATTCTTTTGGGGGTCATCCACTTTTAATGTTTTAGTCGCAAGTACCTCTGGAGCTATAAATCCTGGTGTACCTATCACTTCAGGAGGGAATTTACCTGGTACTACTAAGCTATCATTATCAACAATACATACCGAGCCTGTAATCGGATCAACAAGCACATTGTTATACGACAAATCCGAATGTGCCAATCCTGCGGCATGAATACGACGAATGCCACGAGCGATTTTCAAGCACATATGTAAACGGGATAGGAATGTCCCCTTTTGGTTAGCAGGTACAAACTTGTTAAATAGCTTGGCAGAAGCAAACCATTTTCCCTTCTTCTCTTGACCATTCTTTATGAAAGGCCATGCCGGATCTACATTATTGAAAAAGAACTTTTGGTGATAGAAGGGTACAACGATACCTGTTTGCCCTTTCCATTCCACCATTTTGGTGGGCCAAGCAAAGATTTTCTTCCAATAACCTCCATCGGAATTCTGAATGAATATCTTTTCGCGATAAACCCCTACGATATTTTCCAATCTTGCTTTATCATTAGCATTCGCCGGCTTACGATAAAAGGCAACGACATACGTTTTATCCGTGGAGAAATATACATCCTTTGAGCCTCCTTGAGCCTTGATTTCATCGTAGAACTCTACGGTTGAACCGTCAGATGCTTTCAACGTTACTTTATTTGCCATATCTCTATTATATTCTTAATCCATTCTTTTATTAACCCATATGCCATTGGAAATCCTAAGAAAAAAAGGGGTAACATGACAAGCATCAACATAAGTCCCCTTTTCCAATCTTCCATAAAATCGTTGATGAATGCTAAACAAACGCAGGATAATGAGAGAAGCCAGATAGGAACCCAAAATATAATTAGGAATAAATAGGCCAACAGTCTTGCCATTCGATGTTCAGTTGACTTTTCTTCAAGTGATTTACAGCCACCAAAACGAGTATAATTCCATATTATTGCAAAAAACTTTCTCATATCAGTATAAAATTGCGATTGTACGGTCGTCGTGGTTACCGGGTGACCAGAAATCAAGCCAATTGAGAAGTTGGCCCTTCGATGTCTCATTATCGTCTGTCAATTCCACACCGCCTTCTCTTAGATTATTCCATAAAGCATCCCATTTGTCAGGGTTGCAGAGATTTGCATCAGTCTCGAACATTGGATCGCTGACTCCGTCTGTCATCAAAAACAGAGCTGTGAAGTCAGGTACAATACTAAAGCGCAACCGTTGGTATAGCGATGTAGCATCCTTGAATATTTCTGGCATTGTCAGAAAACGTGTCTGTCCTGCATATTCTCCTTCATCAGGCACGCCCAGCAGTTTGGCAGTATGATTCTCTTTGTCGTAAAGACAAATAGCCCCATCACCGACCCAAAATGATGCGACAAACCAACCATACGAGAATTTTTTGCAAATGGTCAGCAGCAGAGTTGTGGCATACTGCTTTGAAGGAATATTTTGTTTCTTTGCCTCCTCAAAGATGGCTTTATGTGCTTTGTAAGCGGCATTACCCACTATCTTATAAATATAGTCGCCTACCATCTTACGTGCATCGCTTTCGCTTTGCTCCTTATATTCGTTATAAGTTTTTATGTATTCCTCAAACTCAGCACTGTCTTTCAGATATGTCTTACAATGTTCCACCACAGTTTCACAAGCTATACGGGATCCCTCTCGGGAATATCTGGCAGAACCAGCGCCATCGGCAACTGCCATCACATACCAGTTGGTCTTGTCATCATGATATAGTTTGAAATGGTCGTCGCGCGGTTTGGCTTCTTGAGCATGTGAGCGACCACGCTTACTTGCGGCAACGATATCCTTTTGCGGCTCTCCTTCTTTGAGAGCTTCTACCTTTACATATTCGTTCTGGCAATCTTCCTTCATGTATCTCGGCTCGGGCATTCCCTGCCAATCTACAGGTAGATTCTTCCATAATTTGCGTGGATCCTGATTGATAATGAAAGGGATCGGACGTTCCAAAATTGGACGACTGTCAGGCAATTCAAGTCCCTCATATTGATATTTCATTATCAAATCAAATGAGGATGTCTGAACTGAGGCACCATCCTGACGATAATACTCAAGGGAAGGAGTGCCGATGATTCTGAAACTTTTCTTGTCTTCAGCCACTTCAATGCTTAGGCCATGTTGTTCCAAAGCAAGTCCTGTAACACTTTCAATAACAACCTTACTATTTTCAGGAAGCAAGACTTTCTGGTCGTAAGGTTGATTCTCTTTGGCATTGGGTATATTGAATACAATGGCTTTCACCTCATTTTCTGCTATTAATACTTTATCCATCAGATAGTCATTATATTGATTCCACAACTTGTCGACAAGGAATCTTACGAATCCCTCAACCTTGTTCTCATCCCTTCCTTCGCAAAGGATATCTATGATTTTCTCGATATTCATGGTCTTTATCCGCGTCCTCTTGTTATGTCCATACCACCTTCAGCTATTTCACCCAGACTACCTTCCATTCCGCACCAAGGACAAGAGGTCGTTTGACCGTCAGAACACATAATATTTCCACACTCACAGACAACAACACCCAACTGATTGCCACAACAAGGACATGTAGGAACGCCACGCAGCGACATCGTGTTTATGTTCTGGTTCGATTTTCCATCGCTCAAAGCCTCGTATTTATCGCCATCAATGGGGTAAGCACCTACCAGTTTGTAGTCAGTCGCCTTGATATGGAGGCTTTCCAATCCTTCGAAATCAGCAAAACGCTTGGCATACTTGACAAGATAGTTCTTTTTCGTATTGGAGCATTTGCCAAGAAGCACAACAAAGTTTTCGTCTACTATGCAAGCACAGGACGTATCTACCTTTTCAAGATTGATTCCGTTTGTCGGAGCAAGTTGTATCGCGTCTTCTCCCATGTCTGTCACAGAAACACTTGTTGCCTTAATTGATGCAGTAACCCACTTGAAGAATGCCTTAAAAGAGAGTTCATCCGTGTTTGTCAGACGAAGGACATTGTCAGAAACTTGTCCCAACAAGTGAGTATCGGCATTATCACCGATAGAAATTACCACAAGGTTAGCACCACGACGATACTTTTGGTTCCAACGAGCAAAAGCCGCTTTCGTGTCGTCTGTAGGTGTCCCATCAGTAAACAAGAATATGATTGGTTTCCAATCACCCTTTTGCTCTAAAGTCGTCTTCACCAATTCTTTATCCAAACTATCCATCAGATAGTTCATGGCTGTACCAAGCGAGGTGCCGCCGCCAATGGGGAATATGGGTGGATAGAACTTATACAGTTCCGTTAAGGGTGAGATTGTCTGTGACTTACCAGCAAAAGCAATCACAGACACAAAAGCCGTTTCTAAAGCGTAAGGGTCAGTGCGCAATTCTTGCACAATCATTCTCATGCCATCCTGCACTTGCTGGATGGGGTCTCCTACCATTGATTCTGATACGTCAACGAGGAAATAGATTGGTAATCGTCTCATGGTATGTCTGTTTTTATATCACTAAATTTACTTCAGCTGGTGGGGCAGGCAGCTCAGTTTGCTCTGAAACACCCATAGTACGTCCACCTTGCTGAACGTTAATTGTAACCCATTGGAAAAACTTCTTGAATGTATTGCTATCCATAGTGTCAAGCGTAAAAACATTTTCAGTTAGTTGCTTCAGAGGTTCTATCTTGGCCTTCGGTCCCGCAGCACAAGCTACGATGTTTGTGAACTGATGCTTCCTAACCCTTTTTATGGCTTCTTCGTAAACCATCAAATCAGCAGGTTTTCCATCTGTCATAAGGAAGAGTAAAGGCATCCAGTCACCTTTCTGCTCTCTACTGCCCATATTCACCTCTCTGTCATAACAATCACATAAGACATTAAGTGCTGCTCCAGTATGCGTTGGCCCTGAATCTGGGCAAACAATATCAGGTAATTGTAAATTCTCTAACTCAGTAAGAGGAAGAATTTGTTTTACTTCCTTATCATATGTTATTATACTGATACATGCAGTTTCCAAAGCGTATGGATCCAAGCGCAGGGAGGCAATCATATCTGCCAATCCAACTTTTACTGATTCTATGGGTTCGCCTTTCATAGAACCAGATGTATCTATTAGTATATATACAGGTAATCTTCTTGCCATTAGTCTTTATTTAATCCGCGACCAAACACCCAACCTTCGATAGTTGCTAAGCCGTATATGATGAAACTGAAGAAATCAAAATCTAAAAATACTATTTCAAAGAAATAGGAAAAATTAAGTGCTCCAAGTGTTTGGAAGTAAGTCAGTTCTTCACTTTTTGCTATAAAACCAACATTGGTCAGAAAGTCGCCCAGAGCGCATGAGACCAAAGCAAAAAAAGCTCCAATACATCCAATAGTATTATTATTGCCACCGCTAACGATTTTCACGAGCCATCCTACTGCCAATCCTGCAAAGATGCCCATATAAAGCCATTGCTTTTCGGCATTGACCGAAATAAATGCCCATACAGACGCAACTGCTATACATGAGAACAATCCAGCAAGTAAAGCAGCCGAAACATTCCCCTCACGAACAGTTTCAACTACAATTGGATCTGTAGTATTTTTATTGTTTTCTGTAGAATTATCAAATTCCTGTGTATTATATTCGGACATATTATTGTATTTTAAAAATAAGAATATCCGAATGGCGTCACAGGCGCCATTCGGAATAGTACGTTAATTACACGACAATATTCACTTCAGGAGGAGGAGGAGGCAATTCACTCATGGTAGTCGCTTCTGCCGCAGTCTCTTCAACAGATTTGCTACTTGTGCTAATGCTGGCAGAGACCCATTTGAAGAATGCCTTGATAGTTGCGCTGTCAGCAGTATCAAGTTGAACGACATTCTCCGTAATCTGTTTTAATGTGTCAGTGCTTGCACCCTGACCAGCTGCGCAAGCGACAACCATACCGCATTTGCGTTTCTTAAACTCGGTAAGGCCCTTTGTAATGTCATCAGTGGGCACACCGTCTGTCATAATAAATACCAAGGGGCGCCAATCTCCTTTCACTTCTGTCGTCGTTTTTGTAACTTCAGTATCAATTTTCTGAGACAAGAGTTCCAAAGCACCTCCAAGTGCCGTACATCCGCTTGCTTCTATACTGGGCTGTTGGAATGCAGCCAATTCTGTCAATGGGGTAACTTGCTGAGCAGAAGTGTTGAATATAATGATACTAATATACGCTGTCTCAAGTGCATAGGGGTCACTACGCAACGTAGAGATAAGTGTCTGAACGCCATTTTTCACGGCTTCAATCGGCTCTCCATACATAGAGCCTGAAGTATCAAGGAGTAGATAAACTGGTAATCTTCTCATATTAATCTTTATTTTGAATAGTCTTTAATTACACGTGCTATAGTATATCCAATAACAGGGTCGGGGAATGCATCACCGATGGCTGCAAACTTCCACTCTCCGTTGCGACGATATAGTTTGCCCATCACCAACCCACGCATTCCGACGCAATCTGTCTTAGTAGATACATCGTATTGGGCGAACACCTGCTTGGGAGCTTCTGTAGGCTTTCCTTCAAACATACGGATATGGGCATAAGGAATGCCGGAAAAATCACCTTTGTACTCATCATTGTTATAGATGTTTAGGAAAAACACAATGGAGTGAACGTTACTATTGACACGGTTCAGGTCAACAGTTATGATTTCGTTATCCAAACCATCATCACCATCTTGATCACCTTTCAAGTCATCACCTGTATGGTGCAGGGCGCGGTCGTTGGAATCCAGCTTTCCTTGTGGAAGATCTTTCATCCGATACAATGGCGACCAGATATGGTCAATCGGATTGCCCTCTGCATCAAACATCAGGCAACTTAGATCTAAGTCAACATCCACAGTAGAAGTCACCATTCCAAAAAAACTCGATTTCTTAATTGCTCCCCAATTGCAACCTACACAAAAATTGGTAAGCTTAGCGCCACTCTCTTTTTCAAGATTGATGCGCTGTCCTTTTTCAAGTCTTATAGCCATATTATTATGTTATAAAATTAATCTTTGCTTCCCAAAGTATAATCGAAGCCCCAACCATAAACCCTGTCACAATCACTATGAGTGTCATGGAATGTAACCAGCTTCTTAACAGTGATAGAGTTGTCTCCGGCAAAGTCAAGTTGAGCGATAGCGCAGAACCTTTTGTTACTATTCTGATGTCCCATCTCAACCACTACATCTTCGCATCCAGGAACTTTCACCTTTACGACAGCGTTCGTCTCAGCCCATTTTGCAACACCTTCATAAATGAATGTATAGACTACAATGCGTTTTATCTCATTGATGCCAGCAGGATTGACATAGATGGTTTCTCCTGATGAAAAGCCACCACCTCTGTCATCTCCTTTGTGCCAAATATAAGGAGCCTTGTCATAGCAACCTTGGCGTGTGACATGATGCCTATCTCCTCCTCGATTGTGTGAGAATTGCAACCCGTCAATCAGCATCTTTTGTCCATCGCGAAGCTCATAAAAACACCCTAAGTCTAAATCGACGGATTTTCCCAAAAGGCCTTTTATGAAGCCACCCTTATTCCAATCGAGATTGATAACAATCTCTCCCACGACAGGTTTCCCTTCTCGCTTCTCCAAATTGATGCGGTGTGTGTCGCCACCTTTTTCCAGAATGATAGCCATAGCGTTACATGAATTGTGATGCGTATTTACGACATATAGGCTCTAACCCATCTGTATGGGCTTCACCTACTGCTTGGAATTTCCATTCAGAACCTCTCCGATACAAGCGACCGAATTCTACCCCTTTGTCCGTAGAGAAGTCTTCGTCAAGATCATACCGACACATCACCTCGCCTGTGATGGCGTTTTTGATTTGAATATAGGCATCCCGCACTTGACCGAAGTTGTATTTACGTCTTGGGTCATTCACATCATTCGGATTCCAATAGATACTAACAGTGAAGAGTATTTCTTTGATGGATGCTGCAGTTTTGGTTAAATCAACATCTATTTCTTCGTTGCCTTCACCAGTATCGTCATCATCGTCTCCAAGATCATCCACAGAGCCCAAAACACTCTTGTCCAAAGAGAGTGGTCGAGTAACCGGATTTCCATTCTTGTCAAATAATTGTCTTCCGTGTTCATCCAACGCAGGAATGCGATTCTGCGATCCATAGAACACAAAGTCATATTCATGTCCTATTTGTCCACTGCTTCCTAACAAGAATGTGGAAGCATCCAGGTCATAGGGAGGATCAGCATTAGGATTTACCTTCCATCCCATTTCAATTTTCAGACGAGTAAGAGCATTGTCTATCTCGTATCGCTGTCCTTTCACAAGATTTATAGCCATAACCTACGCGTATTTGTTTACCAGACTTTGCAAGCCACCTTTGCATCCATTTCCTATCGCTTCAAATTTCCATTCATTGCCTCGGCGATACAGACGGCCAAACTCTACGGCTGTTTCAATCGAAAAATCCTCATCCAAGTCATAGCGTGCTATTTCAGCATTCGTTTTGGCATCATAAATACGAATATATGAGTTTCGCACCTGACCGAAGTTCTGCCGACGTTCTTCAGCTTTATAAATGGTGGCGGTAAAGACAATCTCCTGAATCTGATTGTCAACCTTGCTCAAATCAACATTCAACGTTTCATCATCACCACCATCACTATTGCCACCAGTCAAGTCATCGCCAGTAGATTCTACAGATCCATCCGGCGACTTTTGGTTATTATAGAACACGAAATATCCGTCAGAAGGTATGTGCCCGTTACTGCCCAGCATGAAAGCCGAGGCGTCCAAATCAAAATCATATCCCGTACCCGTGTTCGGATCCCATCCGAGACCTACACCTACCAGCGTCAAGCCTTTATCCATGCTGATACGCTGACCTTTTTCCAAATTAATCATTTTTGTTCAAAATTTATAATTAATACTATCGGTTTCAAAGACAGCACAAAGCTAATCAGTTTATGTCTATTCATTCATTATTTAGAAATATTGCAAGCAACGCAGATTGCAGGAAGACCCGTTTTGTTGCAACCTTATATGGCCGAAATACGTTGCCACTCGTCAGAATCTGCCAGTTTACAAATCTCCTCCATGTTCACACCACAGCAACAACATAATGAAGAAGAAATGTTCACGGCATAGTTGCCATAGATATTGCGTTGTACGGCATAGTCTTCCGCACAAGCCAAGATATGACTCAATCCCATCAATTCCCTCCTAATCAGCGCAATCATGGGTAGTCGATTCCTCTCATTTTCCAAATCTGGAGCCTTTCCGTATTCCCCACCAAATTTTTGGTATATAATATTGTATTTCTCTTGGACAGATTTCATTCTGTTAATGTATTTAGTCAACTTCCCATGTGAATCAGGTTTTCGGAAATTGATGCCTCCACTGGCAGACTCCAATAAAAAGAGTGCGTACAATGCTTTCTCACGCCTATGGAGTCTCAGTTGCACATCTGCTTCAGGCAGGCGTATCTGGCTACGAAATACATCTATGACAACCTTACTCTTAATCCCTTTCCTCAACGTATACAAATCAAAAATCTGTTTATTGAAACCCACATACACAAATCTTCCATCATCTTCACAAGTAGGATTCAATCGCATAGTGTGATAAAACTTGGAGAAGGCATCTACAATATTTCTCACCGTGGTAAGGACTGGGCTCTCCAATTCTAATAGCAGGAAATCGGTAATTAACTTCCCATCCATATAGGACTCACCGATTTTAATCAATAAGGAAGGAGGGATGGCCAGAAACTCTTTGGCTCCTAACTTCCCGGCAAGCTGATCTTTGCAAAAATCGGATGTTGACAACTTACGCATTTGGTTCACAAGAGAAGACACCCCATCAATGCCTACAGAAGGATATAGGAACTGTACAATTTGGGAGAGTAATTCTTGAGAAATGGAACGATAATGTTCAGCCAATTTGGGTAAATAGATAAAATCAAATCCGGTCAATCGAATCTCCGCACTGATTGCCCTAAAATTTTCATTGATTTCCCAGTTCATATCACTGTCAAACTCGCTTTCCACATAAAGAATCTGAGCCGGTTCAAAATAACCTTCGGTATGAATTGAAATCACATGAGCACACAGTTCGTCCTGCTTCAAAAAACACATTTGAAAAGCCAAGAGTAAAAGAGCCTCTGCACGAGCACAGTGCTTGTCAGACATAGTTATGCTAACGACATCTTCCATCAATTGAGTTTGCTCGGGTTTGGTTAATTGCTCGATATGAGCAAAGGCATCGGCTAAAGTTATTCGTGAGGCTAATTTCTTATCTTCCTTTTTTATAGAATATTTGTCTGATATTTCATCCAGACATTCTACTTCCCGTGCATCAATGATACCATCCGCCTTGACAAAATCCGCAAACAAGCGAAATACAGAGGCTCTTTCTATTTGCTTCATATAGTTTCATGGATGTAGCGTCCCCATACTACATCTTCTGGTACCACATTCAGGTCACACGAACATAAAAAAGACGTGGGAACTGTTTTGTCGTCTGTCCCACGAACTGAGGCCTTCGCATTGCCCGGAATAGTAGAACAGACAACGTTAGAGCCCACGCCGATACGATTATAACAAATCCGCACGTATATCTGCACTAACAAAAGTGCAGATATACATTGGAAGTGAATAAATCACACCCTGGACATCCACCGTTGGCTATGTTCATGACTATTCCTTGAAAGTTGCGAAGTTTCAGTTCGTCAAGAACAAAGCGTCAAGTAAACGCCTTTCATATGTCGTGTTTCAAGCCCACCCAACCTCCTTTTGTCGCAGAAAGCCTGCCACAAAGGCTCGGCGTAGGGATGAAACGTCGGAAGAAATGGCCAGAGCATCGTTATGTTCCGACTCTCTTCCGCTCCAAAGGTACATTCTTTTTGAGATAAACAAAAGTTTTTATCACGAAAAAGCGAGAAATGTGTTGCATATCATATATACACACCTTTTATTCTTTCGTCAACTCCTTCAAGTTGTAGGGTTCGAGGATGACTCAAATGCCTGATTTGCGACTTCCTTCGTGTCTGATGACACCTGCTTTTTGCAGCATGGATAAAGTGTGTTATTTAGAACTCACGTTAAATAGCAATATCAAATTCCTTTGTTTATTGAAGTATTGTTCCCGAACTACTTTAGTTTTCTCCAAACCAAATCCATCTGTTCCCGAACTTTTTATAGTTCTTTCCGAACTGAATTCTTTCTTTTGATTTTTCCTAACTGCTTCAACTTCTTAATGTGATAAGCGACTCCATCTTCTGTAATGTGACATTTTGCAGCAAGTTCCTTGCCAGTTATCTTAGGGTTATCTTTAATGAGTAGGCGAATGGTTTCCGTAGTAGTTTCCGTAGTTAGATTACTTTTCTGACCACCTTTCTGATCACCTTCGGCTTTATTGGTGACATTATCGGTGACATCATCGGTGACATCCGTCTTTTCCTCACTCTTTTCCTCACATGTGGAACCAGCAGAGTCATCTTTTAGTAAGGTATAAGTGGTCCAGCGATTCTTGTTCTCCTTGTTCAGCAGTTGCTTCTCCACCATCTGATGAAGGATTTTGCCGACTTCGATGGAGTTCAGTCCTAACAGCTGCTGCAACTCGGTGTTGCTGATGCTGTCACCATTCCATACATATGCCAGTATCATTTGCTCTTCTGAGGTGAAGGCACAATATGCCTCGTCGCCATAGTAAGCCTTCATCTCGTTCAGTGCGGTCTCCGGCAACAGGCTTGTCATTGGTGCCAATCTCACTAAAAAAAGTATCGGATATAAACGATAAAAAATACTCTATTTGTCGTTTATATCCGATAGATGATTTTGCTGCCAAGATATCTAACCTTCAAACAAATCATCCATAGTCACCTCATTCTGAATCATGTTCCAGTATTCATTATGTGATATTCCGAAGGTGGTAAGCATGGTGAGATGGAGGGAGCACCGTGTGGAAGTGGCATTGCGGAATGACTCAATCTTTGAGTTCGTCAAGCACTTGGGTGGAGGTGCCGCCGTCTGTGAGTTTGGTATGCTTAAGAATTTCATCGCGTGTCAACCCAGCCTTACGTTTGGTTAGGGCCTTTATGACATCTATATAATTGTCAGGACGTGGGAAAAGGATGTGATAGAGAGCCTAGAACTCGTCGTTCTTTCTACCTATTATCATGTCGAATGTCCTTAAATCCGCTGCAAATAGACACTTTTGATAGTATTCAATGACACTGGTGATGATACTGTAAATGGACGGATAGCGTGGTTGGATAATAGATGGTCCATAACTTAATTTTTGCAAAATTGTTTCATTGTTACAAATATAGTCTATATCTTTACATTTTGATAAGTGAAAACAGACTAAAGCAACCTTTTTAATAGTATGAAACAACTTCTTTTAGGAGACGAAGCAATCGCGTTGGGAGCCATACATGCCGGACTATCAGGCGTGTATGCGTATCCGGGGACACCGTCCACCGAAATTACGGAATATATCCAGCATTCGCCCTTGGCGAAAGAGAGAAAGATACATTCCCGCTGGTGTACGAATGAAAAGACGGCCATGGAGGCCGCCCTTGGTATGTCGTATGCCGGGAAGCGGGCATTGGTGTGTATGAAGCACGTGGGCATGAATGTGTGTGCCGATGCATTTGTCAACAGTGCCATCACGGGAGTGAACGGCGGATTGGTGGTGCTGGCTGCCGATGACCCCTCCATGCACTCCAGTCAGAACGAGCAGGACAGCCGTTTTTATGGAAAGTTTGCTCTGATACCCATCTTTGAACCCTCCAACCAACAGGAAGCGTATGACATGATGGGGCAAGCGTTCGACTTGAGTGAACGGCTGAAGGAACCGGTGCTGCTGCGCATTGTCACTCGTCTGGCGCATAGCCGTGCTGCAGTGGTGACCGGTGAAGCGCGAGGGGAGAACAGCATGAATCCTTCTACCGACCAATGGGTATTGTTGCCGGGTATCGCCCGAAAGAAATATGCAGCCCTTTTACAGAAGCAGTCGTTGATGGCTGAAGCGGCTGCCGCATCGCCTTTTAACCGCAGCGAAGGGCAGGGCGGAACGATGGGTATCATTGCTTGCGGTATCGGTTATAATTACGTGAAAGAGGTGATGGGGGATGGAGCCCAGCTGCTCAAGATAAGTCAATATCCGTTGCCGGAAACGGCCATCCGCGAACTGGCTGCCGAGGTTGATACCATTCTGGTGGTTGAGGACGGACAACCGGTTGTAGAGCAGGAGGTGAAGGCATTGTTAGGAGCCGGCTATCCCATCCAGGGAAGGCTGACGGGGGCATTGCCACGTACCGGCGAACTGCGCCCCGATGATGTGGCCGCAGCCGTAGGCAAACCTTCGGCACGGGTATATGATGAGGCAAGGAATCTGGCTAACCGTCCTCCACAGCTTTGTCAGGGGTGCGGGCACAGGGATGTATATGGCGCCTTGGTGAAGATTATCGAGGAGTATCCGGATGCCCGTGTCTTTGGTGATATCGGATGCTATACCTTGGGTGCATTACCTCCCTTCAAGGCACTGGCCAGCTGTGTGGACATGGGTGCCTCCATCACGATGGCTAAGGGAGCTGCTGATGCAGGCCTACGACCTTCGATTGCCGTGATAGGTGACTCTACCTTTACGCATAGCGGCATGACGGGTCTGCTTGATGCCATCAACGAGAATGCACCGATTACCGTCATCATCAGTGACAACCTGACCACCGGTATGACAGGCGGGCAGGATAGTGCGGGCTTAAACAAGTACGAAGCCATCTGCCTGGGACTGGGTATGGATCCGGCGCATCTGCATGTGGTGACGCCTCTGCCTAAGAATATCCCCGCCATTGCCCAGCTTCGCGATGAACTGGCCTATGAGGGTGTCAGCGTCATCATACCCCGAAGAGAATGTATTCAAACAGCCGCACGTCATGCGCGTGAGGCAAAGAAAGCACAGGAGGAACGGAAATGAAAAAAGACATTATACTATGTGGAGTAGGCGGTCAGGGCATCCTGTCGATTGCTACCATTATCGGTGAGGCGGCAACCAAGGCCGACGTAAACCTGAAGCAGGCCGAAGTACACGGTATGTCGCAGCGAGGCGGCGATGTGCAGTCCAATCTTCGCCTCTCTACCGAACCCATCTACAGCGACCTTATCCCGCTGGGTGAATGCGATCTGATTATCTCTATGGAACCGATGGAGGCGTTGCGCTATCTGCCTTACCTGAGTAAGGATGGGGTGGTGGTGACCAGCAACAAGCCTCTGGTCAACATCCCCAACTATCCCGACGAACAGGCTCTGTTTGCCGAACTGAATGCGTTGCCGAATGTGGTGCAGCTGGACATTGAACAGATAGCCAAGGAGGCCGGCAATCCGCGTGGAGCCAATGTAGTGCTGTTGGGTATGGCAGCCAAGTACCTGCAGATACTGTCGCCGGAGCAGTTGAGGCAAGCCATTGTCACCATCTTTGCCCGTAAGGGCGAGGCAGTGGTAGAGGCCAATCTGAAGGCGTTTGATGCAGCGAGAATTTAAAATTTAAAATTAACAATTTAAAACTACAGAACTCAGACAACACCACAGCTTATAACTCGTAACTTGTAACTCGTAGCTCGTAGCTTGTAACTCGTAACTAAAAACATGACTCTGATAGAAAAACTAAATAATGAAGACCGCTTTGCCAAAGGTATCGGTGTACAGCTGACGGAACTTCGCGAAGGATATGCCCGTGCAGAACTGACTGTGGAAGAACGCCACCTCAATGGGGCAGGCGTATGTCAGGGCGGTGTGTTCTACACCTTGGCCGACCTCGCCTTTGCTGGTGTGGCCAATAGTAGGGGCATCCTGACATTAGGCATCAGCAATACCATCACGTTCATCCAATCGGCACAGCTGGGCGACCATCTGATAGCAGAATGTAGAGAGGTGGTAGACCACCACCGGTTGCCCTATTGTGACGTCCACATCCGAAAGGAGGACGGAAGCATCCTGGCCGTCATGACAGGGCTGGGCTACCGGCTTCATAAACCACTGAATGTAAACTCATAATTTATAACCCAATTTTACAATTAATCCATGATTCACAATCCTGCCATTGAATGTATGTCTCGTGAAGACATGCGCAGATTACAGACTGAGAGACTGATTCAGACAGTAAAAACCTGTTATGAAAAAGTACCTTTCTACAAGAAAAAGTTCGACGAGATGGGCTTGAAGCCGGAGGATATCCGCTCGCTGGACGACATCACGAAACTTCCGTTCACTACCAAATATGACCTGCGTGACGAGTATCCCTTCGGACTCAATGCCGTGCCTATGGATCAGATTGTGCGCATCCATGCTTCGTCGGGAACCACAGGAAAGCCGGTAGTGGGAACATATACCCAGAAGGATATTGACAACTGGGCCGAAGGAGTGGCCCGCGTCATGGCTGTGGGCGATGTGGGTCCAGGCGATGTGGTACAGGTGTCCTATGGCTACGGACTCTTTACAGGAGGTTTGGGTGCGCATGACGGTGCCGGTAAGTTGGGTGCCGTGCAGTTGCCTACCTCGTCGGGTAATTCTGAAAAGCAGATTATGCTGATGAAGGACTTCGGTACGACCGCCCTCTGCTGCACGCCCTCGTATGCCCTTCACCTGACGGAGGTGATGGCCAAGATGGGTGTGACGAAGGACGACCTGAAACTGCGTGTCGGATTCTTCGGCGCAGAACCTTGGACCTGGGGTATCCGCCGCGAACTGGAAGAGAAGATGGGCATCAAGGCCATTGATATATACGGACTGACGGAGATGTCGGGACCCGGTGTGGGTGGCGAATGTGAATATCAGGACGGTACGCACATCTGGGAGGATATGTTCTATCCGGAAATCATCAATCCTGAAACACTCGAACCGGTGGCTCCGGGTGAGGAGGGTGAACTGGTATTCACCTCGCTGACCAAGGAGGCAATGCCCATCCTACGCTATCGTACGCGCGACTTGACGCACCTCATCTATGAGAAGTGCCGCTGTGGCCGTACGGCTGTACGTATCGGCAAGATTTTGGGACGCTCGGACGACATGCTTATCATCCGTGGTGTCAATGTCTTCCCGTCGCAGATAGAATCGGTACTCTCCGAATTTACGGTCTACTCGCCTCAATACTTCATTACAGTGGATCGTCGGGACAACGAAGATACTTTCGACCTCGATGTGGAATTGCGCGACGAATACTTCTCGCCCAATCCGGCCAAGCAGATGCCGTTTATCAAGCCGCTGTACGACCGTCTGGTGTCTGTCTGCGGTATCAAACCAAACATCCACATCCTGCCTCCGGGCACCATCGAACGTTCCAACGGAAAGGCCAAGCATGTGAACGACAAGCGTACGCACTTGATAAACTGGAAATGATAGGACATGAAGATATTCAGTGACGAATTAGTGGCAGAGGCGGCCCGTGTCAATCACGTGGCCGACCTCTCGCATGCTACCATCGGTGAAACCTTGCTGGTGGCGCAATATCTGGAACAGAAGACGGGTATCCCCTTCATCCGTATGGATCAGGGATCACCCGGACTGCCTGCCAACCGCTATGGTATAGAGGCTGAGAAAAGGGCACTTGATGCGGGCATCGGCTCGCAATATCCGGCAGCGGCGGGCATCCGGGAGCTGAAGGAGGCTGCCAGTCAGTTTGTCAAGGCCTTTCTCAATATCGACATTTCGCCCCGTGCCTGCATTCCCACGGTGGGTAGTGTGGCCGGTTCGTTTGGCGGATTCATTGCTTGTTGCCAGCGTCAGGCCTATCCACAGTTGGGCAAGGTGCTCTTTATAGACCCCGGCTTCCCGATTCAGAAGTCACAGCTACGGGTATTGGGCATCGGATGGAGAGAGTTTGATATCTATCCCCATCGGGGCGAGGCGTTGCGAGGCAAGCTGGAAGAGGAACTGCAACAGGGTGATATTGCAGCCATCGTCTACAGCAATCCCAACAATCCGGCCTGGATATCGCTGGAAGAGGAGGAACTGGCCATCATAGGCGAGCTGGCTACGAAGTACGATGTCATTGTGATGGAAGATTTGGCCTACTTTGCCATGGACAATCGGCGTGACCTGAGCCATCCCTTCGAGGAACCTTATGTACGCACTGTGGCCCGCTATACGGACAACTATCTGTTGATGCTCTCCTCTTCTAAAATCTTCTCGTATGCCGGTCAGCGTATGGCGTTGGTCTGCATCTCCGACAAGCTGTTCGACCGCCACTTCCCGGCTTTTGTAGAGCGATACAACGACGAAGGACTGTTCGGACCTACCTTCATTGCCAGCATTCAGTATATGATTACGTCCGGATGCACGGCCACCACACAGATGGGATATGCCGAGATGCTGCGCTTGAGTTGCGAAGGGAAAATCAACTTTGTGGAAGATACCAAGGAGTATGCCGTCAGAGCACAGAAGATGAAGAAGATTTTCTGTGACAACGGCTTTACCATCACCTATCCGCGCGATGTACACGAAGCTATCGGCGACGGTTTCTTCTTCTCTCTTTCCTATCCGGGCATGAGCGGCTCCCAGCTGGTCAGAGAACTGATACATTACGGAGTGTCCAGTATTAATCTCGACACGACCGGCTCCCTTCAGCAAGGGGTAAGGGCATGCACGTCGCGGATGCGGGACGAACTCTATCCGGTACTTGACGAACGTATGAAACAATTTAAGGAGGATCATCCATGACAATTACATTATTGCAACAAGACATTGTATGGGCCTCTCCGTCGGCCAATCAGGAGGCGGCAGAGCGGGCTATCTTGGCCGCACCAAAGAGTGATTTGTATGTACTGCCCGAGATGTGGAGTACGGGTTTTGCCACTGAGCCCGAGGGAATTGCCGAGACCGACGGCTCGTCCTTGCACTGGATGGAGCGGATGGCCATCCGTATGGATGCTGCCATTGCCGGCAGTGTAGCCACCCGGGTGGATGACAGCTATTACAACCGTTTCTATTTTGTCAAACCTACAGGTGAGGTAAGCTGGTACGACAAGCACCATCTCTTTACCTACGGTGGGGAGCATCGCCGATATACTGCCGGCCGGCAACGGGTGGTGGTGGAATGGCGGGGTGTGCGTTTCCTGTTGCAGGTATGTTACGACCTCCGTTTTCCCTGTTTCTCCCGCAACCGCGTACAGGGGGACGAGGCTTACGACGTGGCTCTCTATGTGGCCTCTTGGCCTACCTCCCGTCGCCTGCCGTGGGATACCTTGCTGCGTGCCCGTGCCATCGAGAACCAGTGCTACGTGTGTGGTGTTGACCGGGTAGGTACTGACCCGGCTTGTGCCTACAACGGGGGAACTGCCCTGATTGATGCTTATGGCCGTACGGTAGCTGCCTGTCCCGATGGGGAGGTGGCTGCCTTGACTGCCTCGATTGACTTGGAGGGTTTACGTGCTTTCCGTCAGAAGTTCCCTGTGTTGGACGACCGGGATTGCTGACACTCCGTCGCCATGCTCTCCCGCACTATCGCGGTACTTTTTGGGTGACATACCTGTCATTTATGTATGCGTAAGGGGCGGTAGAGCTGTGATTCGAAGGCTGTAACGAAAATAGGTATAAACCATTTGATAATTGAAGAATAGTGTTTATATTTGCGCCAACTATCAAACAAGACACGCAAATTTGTTCACGCCATGTCCAGCTCTGCTCATCTTCGCTTGCTGCTCTGCTGCCTTCTTTGTGCAGTGATGGCCCTTCCTTTGCCGGGTCAGGACAATCCGTACAAAATAAAGAATTCGCTTTATACGCTTTATATGGAAGGACACACCAATCTGCTGCGCCCCATATCCTTGATGTGGGCCGACAGCCTCAGCCGGCAGGCGGTGCGCGAAGGCGACCAGAAGGCCGAATGTCTGGGAGCCGTACTGCGGTTGAGGCACTTTACGCGAGGTTCCGACCGGCAGGATATGGAGTGTGAAGCGGAAAACCTGCGCCGGGTGTCGCGACGCAATGACTTCCCCCGCTACTATTACTATGCCTATCAACTGGAGATAGTGTGGCTGATAAACCACGGTATGCTTGTGTCGGCTCTGCATCGGTGCGAACAGATGCGTAAGGAGGCTTATGCCGAAAACGACCCTTACGGCATCTTCAACTGTCTGCGCATCATGGGGCAGATATACTTTTCGCGTATGAGCAATGTGCAGGCTCTCGACTACTTCCAGCAGGCACTCGACTATCAGCTGAATTACCTGCCGCTTGAGTCACCGGCCGATTCCTACTTCTCGCTGGCCAGAGCCTATAGCATCGGAACTCATCCGAATCCGGCAAAGGGACTCGAATATGCCATCCTGGCAGAAAAGACTTCCAAGGTGATGCAGATGAAGATACAGGCTGTGGAATTGCAGGCCGAATTACTCTATCAGTTGAAGCGGTATCAGGAATTCCGCGACACGTACAATCGCATGATGCAGCTCCACCGGGAGAACAAGACGCTGCCTTCAGCCCACTACTATTTCGCACAGGTGGAAAAGGCTATCCTGGATCAGGACTATCAGCAAGCCTACGCTTATGTCGACTCTATCGGGCATCCTATAGACATGATGCTGTACAAAGTCCGGATTCTGGAGAAAATGGGACGCTACAAGGAGGCTTTCGAGTTGGAACGCAGAAGAGAATCTATGAGGGACTCGGTGCAGCAACAGTTGCAGACCATGGACTTGGCCGAGTTTAATGCGCAGTTGGAATCGGAACAGCTGAAGCACGAGAACATGTTGCTCGACTTGCAAAACTCCGAACTGCAACTGAAGCAGATGCAGCAACAGATTGAATTGGAGCGAAGCATCTCGGAAAACAAGGAACTGGCCTTGCAGAACCGCGACCTGGAACTGCAGCAGCTGAAGGCGGAAACCAGTCTGCAGCAGGCGGAGAGCGAACGGGAGAAGTTGGAGCACCAACAGCAGAAAAACGAGCTGGAGCGGCAGATTATGCACAACCGCTATCGCACTACCAACGTCATTGTACTGGTAGGCGTGCTGACGCTGCTGATGCTTCTTTTGATTGTATATGTACACAAGCGTAGCCGGACTGCCCGGATGCTGAAGGCACAGAATCAGGAGCTGCACCAGGCCCGCGGACAGATGGAGAATGCTCTGCATGAAGCCGAAGAACAGAAACGGCGGGCCGAGCAGGCTAACACCATGAAGACCATGTTCATACAGAACATGAGCCACGAAATACGTACCCCGCTGAACTCCATAGTAGGTTTCACTCAGATTCTGGCCGACCAGCAGATGGATTTGGAAGAGACCGAACGGAAGGAGTTCAGCCAGATTATCCTTCACAACTCAGAGCTGCTTACCACCTTGGTAGACGACCTGCTGGCCCTCTCCGAACTGGAGAGCGGCAAGTACGAAATCATCAACCAGCAGGTACATTGCAACGTGCTGTGTCGCGAAACATTGGCTACAGTCGATCATCGTTGTCCGCCCCATGTGAGGCTCTGCTTCACCTCCGAGGTCGGCGATGATTTTACCGTCACCACCGACAGCCGTCGTGTCAGAGAGGTGCTGGTCAATCTGCTGGTCAATGCCGAGAAGTTTACCGAGAAGGGTGAAATCCGCCTGCACCTTTCACTCACCGAGCATCCGGGCCGTCTTACCTTCTCAGTCACCGACACCGGCAGGGGCATTCCGGCAGAACAGGCCGAGGAGATTTTCAAACGCTTTACGAAGCTCGACACCTTTGTGCAGGGCAACGGGTTAGGACTCAGCATCTGCCGTCTGATTGCCGACTGCCTCCATGCCGAAATCAAGGTTGATACCGCCTATACCGAAGGAGCCCGCTTTGTCTTCATCCTGCCGTTGTAAGC